>BNJU01005014.1_pt1:360000-627969 | contig 627969 bp, 957 predicted proteins | sample 8539281 | NCBI WGS metagenome assembly BNJU01 (sample SAMD00202456, study PRJDB9452) | human saliva metagenome | isolation source: human saliva | place: Japan | reverse complement strand
CAGTTACGTATTGCTAGATTTCTGCATAATTCACGCGTTCAATTTCTTCATTCAAACGTTGTTTCGCCATCACTTTATTGTAATGATTTTTAATACTCAAGAACCATAATAAAACGATGATAGGGAAGAATGGCCAAATATTCGCAAACGAAAAGTAGCAAAATCGCTACAATGGTGTAACAAATCGCAGCGCCTAAAATATTTGGCATACTGAATATTTCAAGAAACAAAGCTCATAATGTTTGCGCCAATGCACGACCATCCCTGTTTGAGAAAGAGCAAAGGCACAACACACCAATAGTGTAAAGTGGAATGAGCTGTTCGTATATTCCCATTAAAATTAGCAGAAGAATAAAACCATAGCTAAAGTCAAAACTTGTTTGAGTAGCCAAGGCGAGCACCTTTTTTTCCATATACATGTGGCATATTTATTTTTTACATATTGTAGGACAATATAGGAAAGGCTGAAAAGCCTGTATTAGCTGCTACAGCAAGATGAGAGCTGTTGATAATTGGAAAATATAAAATAGGAAGTCGTCCAATAGGTGAATTTCAAAATAGCTTGCGCCATTTGAGCGAGCGTTGTAACACCTTTACCGGAACGATTCCGTAATCCAGTAATTCAAAAAGGTAATGCCAGCAAACATGAAACCTGTAATGGCTGCCATACTGCTAAGGTTTTCGCTGCATTTTCAGCTTTGGGTGTTTTTTGAAAATGGTACAGAATTTGAAATAGCTTCCACACTCAGAGAAGCCGAACCACTCGTAAATGCACGAAGCAGAAGAACCAACTGACACCTGAAAGATTTAATCGGAGCTGTTGCATGGTAGGATAAATTCCCAGCAATAATTGCAATAAACCAAAGCCAATTAAGAAAATATACTTGCGATGAACAACAAACTGGAATCATCAGCGAACCGTCGATTCCCGCAAGCCACGTAACCATTAACATTAAAATCAGCACTAAAACAATCGAAATGCAAATTGTACGGATGCAGTGTGATTGTTGACGTAATCATCCGGCTCCAGAAGAAACAGATACCGCTACTGTCAGCATATAATCAACTAGCAACCACCACCCAGAACTAGACCAGCTTTTGGTGAAAGATTTCGTTGTAAACTACATAGTTCCACCGCCTTGTGGGTACATGAATCGTTCCGACGATATGAAATGGTTTAACTGGCCAGCAAAATCAGCACCACAATTGTTCGGTAATGACCACCAAATTGGTGCTTAGCAGACATGGATACCAAAAACCAAAACAACTTGAAAACCAGGACCATAGGCATCGAAGATAGAGCATCGCTTGACAACATAGCCAGAGCTTTGCAGTTTTGTTAATAGTTCCCTTCTTCTCCTCATCGCTTGATTTCAAAGGTCGACCAACAAAATATTTCAACTTGAAAACCATCTTTTCTCCCAAATTTTTCAATATCAGCCATTATAACGCTTTTTGAAATAATATCAACGTTTTCTGAAAATGACATCATTTTTAATATAACTGACAATTCCTGCAAAAATATAAGATTATACATTTAGAATTATTTACAGATACCTTTTAAAAATTGTAGAACAGTAGAGAACTATGCCATAATGCTTTGCCTCATGATAAAAGAGGTCAAGGAATTTAACCCTGATTTTCTATATAAAACTATTACGGATGACTCAATAATCATTTGTCTTTCTCGAAACCACCATCGCTTGGGTAGGGATAAAATGGCCCTTGCGATTGACATGGGCCCATCTACGGTCACACACCGCCCTGCTAGCACACTTACTAGCAACAAGCAGCTGTTTTCTCGATATCCACTTTCCTGGATACTTCCCATTTGTAAACAGCAAAGAACACTAGCTACTAAAAGCGTTGATGTCAAATCATCTGCTGTCGTGACTGACGGTTATTGGCCGGCGCACCGATACGAAACATCAATGATTTTCCTTCAAATGCAACTCACGTAGATTGCCTTCATCATCTTTCGGTCGAAATCATAAACACGATAGGTAGTATCACTGGACCGTTGCGTTTTCAAAATCAAGACAATTTGAGCCAAATGGCGCATGGTGCCACTTGGAACATAGAAGAAGTCCTCAGCCCTGACTGGCACCTTGGTTACATTCCCATTCTTTCTTTTCAATTCGTTGGCAACCTTCTCGTGACTGAGCACTGTGTCCATAGATAATTTCTGCTCCTTCATCTGCCGCGATCACATACCAGCACTCGGTCTTTCCTAATTTCTCCTGTGCTCCATAGCATAGTGGTCATCTGGATGAACCTGAACACTAAGCCAATCATTGGCATCCAAAATTTTGGTTAAAAGCGGAAAAACAGGCTCGTTGTTACTAAACAATTCATTTAAAAGCTCAGCAGTGATTGATCCATCCTTGTCCTGCAAATCGACCGTTTTTATAGTAGATACTCCAGATGAGCTGAAATCGCCCAGTATTCGCCTACTTTAATATCACTGGGAATTTCATAGCCAAATTCATCTCGTAGCTTCGTTCCGTCTCAGATTTTTTCCGCATAACAGATTGTAAAAATACGGTTCTGGACATCATTTCCTCCTTTTATTGCACAAAATGACTTAAATATTTTTAACATCTAAAAGGAATTATCTTCCGTGTCAAAGCGATTGCGGCTTCGAGAATTTCAATCGGACGCCCATTTTCGAGAGATAAACGACTTGTTCAACCTGCAAAAGTGGATCGGTATTTTGACAATCCAGATACATTTTATCATATTCATCTGGTCAGCTGTGATATGGCGATAACTTCCAGCAAATTTTAAGTTTAATTCATCCCATAATACATAGATAGACTGAAGTAAAATACTTTCATCCAACTCTGGCACCAAATCACACGTGCTAAGGCGTGTTCCAAATATCACCGAAGCAGACGCAAACGTATAATTTATAAAACTGGTGTTGTTACTCTGTTTGCAGGCGCTTCTGCAATCTCGGCTTGGGAATTAACTGCAAACTGAATAATTCATTTCGTTAATTTTCGGTCATCATTTTTGAAATCTTGACTCGTTATTGTACTGTCTGCCGGAAATTTTGAATCTTCTTTATCCCAAAGAGGAATTTAACACTCCTCGTCCCATTTCCTTGTTTAGAAAAAATCAATCCCTCAATGGTTAGAATCTCAACAGCTTTTTATAGTCATTTCGGCTGACGCCAAATTCTTTTGATAATTAGACCGAATAGCAACATGGAGCCCACTGTATTCCATTTGCGATTCTATCTCGAAGTATATATTTGCTATTTCTTCGTATTTAGCATTAAGATAGCTCCTGCACCGTTAGTCTATCTCATTATAATATGAATCATTATGGTCCAGCATACGAAGGAATGGATACCGAGATAAATCCAACAATCACCATATCCACTAACTGAAGGACACCACCCAGCTGAATTGTTAGTATTCCGCTAAAAGAATACGGGCACCGTCCAAGGAACTGCCACTCCTGTTGGGCTGGAACCAATCTCTCTGCCACAATCACAATATAGCGTTAAACTGCAATCACAACAATCGGTGCTAAACACATGGAGATCAGAATAGTCGCATTCAAAACGATTGTGCAAGCCAAAGATAACTGGTTCATTGACGTTACTGAATGAATCGCGCCGAGAGTAGCAAGTCGTCCAACGTCACATACATTTTCTTTTTGCGAATAAAAAGCCATAATGATAACTACAGCTGAGTAGTCCCAGGAACCACCTAAAACCAACGGTAAATGTTTCACAAATGATTTGGAAAGTAATGTGTGCAATGTCGCCAGCCTGATAAACGCTCTGTTATCCAACATCAATGTATTCCAAATTGGATCCATGACAGAATTAACAAAGAAATTTGTCATGAAGTCCAAAGAACCATAAAAATTGAACAAAGAGTTGCAAGTAAAGTTGCCCAGATACTACTCCCAAGCCAACCAGCGGCGTTTGAATAACCTTTATAATAATATCATGAAGATTGGCATTAAAAAGTCCTGTCAAACCAGCATTGACAAACAAGAATATGGAAAGTCAATACGGCAGGAATCAAAAGCCGCAAAACGACTTAGCTACTGCGTGGAACGCTGCTCTGGCATTTTAATCGCCAACCTTTTCGTTGCCCAGCAGTAGATTTCTACTGCTAAAAATGCAACCAACATGCCAAGGAACATCCCTTTTGCCCTAAACGGTCTAAACTCAAGACGCTACAAAATTTTTCACCTTTTTCTGACATGAGTATAAAAAGGTGTCAAAGAAAGAAGAAAACTAGAAAAAGAAACTGCTCCTCCAAAAATTCCTTCCACATCATAAGATTTTGATAAATAATAGCCAATACCAAACGTTACAAAGATTGTCATAATAGACATTGTTGCACTTTGACCGCTACCAACAGATTAGATAAAGTTGCTTTCGTTGCGTCATTATGGCAGATTGTTAAATACTACTACGATTGAGCCAAACATCGTTAATGGAAAGAGCATAAAAGCATCCGTAAAACAGCCAAATAACGATTGGAAGCGAGTTTGTTTGCCAATGCAACAACTCATCACCGATTTGATCTGAAACTTGTTCATCAATCTTCCCTCTTTTCTTTTTGATACTCTAACTATACTATATTTTTATTAAATGCTCTATACTTTTTATATAAAGGATTGACTTTTTGTCAAAAAGTATAGAATTGTATTATAGAAATTTTTAAAAGGAGAAAAATATGACATTTCTAACATTTCCAAAAGGGATTTTTGAGGAACTGCTTCCAGCAGTCCGCAAACAGAAGGCCGATTGAAGGCGATGGAAGAAGAGATATCTGGGGACTATTGGTACAGCAAAAGAACCTGAAAGAAATTCTTCAATCACATTGGACCAGATAAAAGCTTCCTACAATTATCAGTATTACAAAGAAGATGTGCACTGATGAAAGCAACAGGGCATAATTCTTTTCCCGCACTTCTATCCAATGGAGTCGCTTAATTCCTGAAGGCGTTGGTGCTGTTAATCCAAAAGCTGTGGATTTTTACAACTCATTCATTGATGAACTACTAGCAAATGGTATTGAGCCATTTATCAACCTGTACCATTTTTGACATGCCAATGGCACTGCAAGAGAAAAAGGCGGTTGGCTAATCCGGAAACGGTTGATGCTTTTATATCTTCGCAAAAACCTGCTTTTGAGTTATTTGGCGACCGTGTCAAATATTGGTTTACCCATAACGAACCGATTGTCCCTGTTGAAGGCGGCTACCTCTATAACCATTATCCCAACGAAGTCAACATGAAACACGCTGTTCAAGTGGCTTTTCATGAAATGCTCGCCAGTAAGCAGCTGTCAAAAGCCTATCGCGAAAACCAAGACGGAAAATCGATCATTCTTAACTTAACTCCAAAGCTATCCGCGTGATGAAAACAATCCCGAAGATGTTAAAAGCGTCGGTACGTCTTTAGCCGCTCTTTCCTGGATCCTGCTATCAGGGCGGAATACCCAGCTGATTTGATTGCTCTTATCAAGGAATAGACATGGTTCCAGAACACACAAGCGAGATTTGCTGGTCATTAAAGAAAATACCATTGATTTGCTTGGTGTCAATTATTACCAACCACGTCGAGTTAAAGCAAAGAAAATCCGCTGACAAAGACCCGCTGAATCCTATGCCAGATGATTTCTGCTGACTACTACGATATGCCAAATAAAAATGAACCCCTATCGCGGTTGGGAAATCTACGAAAAAGGATTTACGATATTATGATTAACGTTCGTGATAACTACGGTAATATTCCATGCTACATCTCAGAAAATGGATGGGCGTTGAAGGTGAGGAGCGCTATATCAATACCAATGGTCAAATCGAGGATGACTACCGTATTGAGCTTTTTATCAAAGATCCTCCGTTATCTTCATCAAGCGATTAAAGAAGGAGCTAACTGCCTTGGTTATCATCTCTGGACCTGTAGGACAATTGGTCCTGGTGCAATGCCTATAAAAATCGCTATGGACTCAGTTTCCGTTGACCTCGATAAAAAGGCAAACGAACGATTAAAAAGTCAGGTTATTTCTTTAAAGAGCTGTCTGACAAAAATGGTTTTGAAGATTAAATTTAGTCAAAACTCCCAAGGGTTCCGATACACTTGGGGAGTTTGGAGATATCTTAAAACAAAAATAAACCTATAACATGTAACTAGTTTGCACAATGCTATAAGTTTATTCTTAGGAGGTTTAGTAATAAATTATTTTTCTTCTAGCTTTTATATAATTCAAACATTTCTAATGCCACTTCACGTAATGTCATCGTTGTCATCAAATGATCTTGTGCATGAACCATGATAATCTCGATCTTAATCTCAACACCACTTGCATAATCTTGCAACAATTTCGTTTTGTGCGTGATGCGCTCAACCAACTCTGTATTCGCAGCTTCCAATTTTTGAGAGGCTTCATCGTAGTGACCAAGACGCATCGCTGCAATGCTTCGTGTACTGTTGCACGCGCTGTTCCACTATGAAGAATGATTTCAAATGCTGCTACTTGTAATTCTTCTATATTCACTAACCCTCTTTATGAGATTGTCACGTTACCACTTTGGCTAAGACTGCGACTCCTGTTGGGATTGGAACATAAGCAGGCGGAATTTGAACAACTGGACGTCCAACTTTCTTTCACCGAGGTCATCAAATTGTTTGAAATACATCCTTGTTTGAGGACTAATTAAATAAAGATCAAAATGCTGCAGATTCAATCACTTTATTTCCTTCTGTTTTAATTGCTTCAACAGTAATATCTTGTCCCTTAACCTTGAAGGTATTCAGTTGTCTTTTTGCCATAAGAGGAAGACATTCCTGCTGCAGATAATTAATGCTTTTGCCATGAAAATTCTCCTTAAAATATTGTATATGAGTAATTTTTATTAACGAATTACCTATCGACTGATATTAGTATAACATAGCTTCTATATAATGTCTAGTCTTTTGATGGAAAGATTATACTTTACTAGAAATCTAACAACAAAAAACTCTTTCCAGTCGAGTTTTGACTAAAAGAGTTTCTATCGCAATTCAACTCGCATACTCTATCGTCTTCATCGAATTGACTATTGTGAAAGTCAGCATAAAGCTCGTTTTGTTCCATCAATTGATCATGATTACCTTGTTCAATAGATATTGCCATCTCGCATAACGAGAATCAAATCAGCATACGAATTGTTGACAAACGGTGAGCAATGACAAAGGAAGTTCGTCCTTCCATTGGTTTATCCATCGCTTTTTGAATCAGCTCTTCCGTCCGTGTATCAACAGATGAAGTCGCTTTTCGTCCAAGATAAGCAACAGAGCATCTTTAAGAAGAGCACGCGCAATGGTCAGCAATTGCTTTTGCCCCACTGAAAGGCTTACTGTATCGTCCAGCACCGTATCGTATCCTTTTGGCAAAAGTCTTGATGAAGTGATGAACTCAACAGCTGGCAGCTACCACAACTGCTTCGTCAGAAATATTTTTCTGATTGTAAATCAAATTTTCCTTAATCGTTCCTCAAATAACCAGGTGTCTTGGAGAACCATGGAAGGCATCGTGTACCTCAGAACATTTCATTTAGCTTCATATCAACACCGTCAATTGTAATGCGACCTTTATCAATCTCATAAAAATTTCATGAGCAAAGTTGACAATGGTCGTCTTCCCCTGCACAGTCGGACCGACATGGTAATTTTTGCTCTGCTTTGGCATTGGCAGAGAAACTCATGAATAATCGTTCGATCTGGATTATAACCAAAGAATACCTTATCAAAAGGCAACATCTCCTTTTAGGGTCGTGAGTTGTTGCGCTTTGTGTTCATCACTTTTCCATTTCAGGCTCTGCTAAAATTCAAATACGCGTCCCATAGCAGCGCTAGCTTGTTGAGTAGTAATCCTTGTGCAATTTGTGACAACGGTTGAGAGAAAATCCGTACATATACCATAAAAGCAACAATCGTTCCCATAGTGACATCGCCATCAAGGCCATGCTCGCTCCAGCAAAAACAACCATAACAGTCAACCGAAGTTCCACACAAACATCATAAGCGGCATCATAATCCTGAAATGAATTGTGATTTCCATACTGTTGTAAAGGTTAGTATTAAGTGTTTGAAAGGCTACTTTGGATTCGTCTGTTGCATTATAGCTGACAATGACATTATGCCCAGAGTACATTTCTTCCACATAGCCATTGACGCTGGCAGATTTTTCTTGTTGCGCTCGGAAGAATCGTTGAGATTTTCCATAATCAAAGCAACAAAGACAAAAGCTAATCAAGACTGAGACCAATCGTTACAAAGGACAAAGACCACATTATTGTAAAACATCATAAAGAGAACCGCAACGAGAAGCAAACTTGATGAAATCACCGTTCCTAAACTTTGGTTCAAAGATTGTCCGACAGTATCCACGTCATTTGTGACCCGTGAAAGAGTGTCCCCTGAGAATGGCTGTCAAAAATAGCGTAGAGCACTTTATTGATTTTTCAGCAATAGCTGTCCGCAAAGCTGCTGGAAAAATGCTGAATAACAGATGAAATGATAAAAGGATTGAACGTAATTTAACAAAGCACCTGCTGCGAACAAAATCGCTAAGAAAAAGAGCAGATGTTGGAGATTGATTTCAAATCAATCTGACTTCGCATCCCTCTGTGATAAAGTTGGTAATTTCTTTTTAATTTGTCCGAGTCCATAAACTGTACTAATACTAGACACTGCCTCTCCCACAAATGCAATGAGCAATGGAAGCTGAAAACCCTTTGAGATAAGGTTTCACTGGCTAAATAAAGACGATATTTTTCCATTTTCCAATTCCTCCTTCGATAATTGTGAGTAAAGCAATTTCTTGATAAACTGCGTTCGTTGCCAGCAGTCTTTGATAGTACCTGACCAACTACTTTTCCTTTATCCAGTACCAAAAATCTGATCGGCATCCATAATCGTTGAAATCCGTGCGCCACAATCAATCTGGTTGTATCCTTCACTTTTTCGCTAATTCTTCCCGCAAAATGCGGTCTGTCTTATAGTCCAGCGCTGAAAGATGAATCATCAAAATCAAAATTTCAGGCTTGCGAGCAAGCGCACGCGCAATTGCCAAACGTTGCTTTTTGCCCACCAGAGAAATTCGTACCGCTTTGTGCAACTTCAGATTGCAAACCGTCTTCTTTTTCTTCAACAAATAATTTAGCCTGTGCCAAATCAAGTGCAGCCCACATTTTTCATCATTCAATGGGCTTTCATTGCTTCAAAAGTCTAAATTACTCTTGATATCACCAGAGAAGGGACGGCTTTTTGTGGAATGTAGCCAACTATTATGCAAATCTTCTAGCTGATAATCTTTGACGTTTACTCCATCCACTAAAAATTCTTCCTTCTGTCACATCACAGACACGAGATTAAGCTAATTAGAGTAGACTTCCCAGAACCAGTTGAACTCAATGAAAGCCACCGATTTCGCCTGCTTAGCTGTAAAGCTGACATGCTCAATGACAGCCTCAGAATTTTTATCATAGCGGAAGAGCACATTGTCAAAGACCACTTCTCCTTAATATCTTTTAGCTTCTTTAGGGTGTTCTGGAGACTCAATCGTTGAATATAATTCAAGCACTTCTATTGATCCGTCGCAGATGACCAAGGTGAGGTAGAATGATAAAAAGAGCACCCATGAGCATGAAGCCCATCACTACTTGCATGGCATAAGACATGAAAGACAAACGCATATCACTAAAGATGGCAAGCGCTCTGGTAAAGCTGCATCTTGAATCAAGTAAGCACCAATCCAGATATATTGCCAAAGCGTCAAACCACTCGAAATCCCCATCATAATCGAGTTTGAAAATGCCATGAGCAGACCGACAAAGAGATTCAAACGAGTCACTTCATCATTAGCTTCTGCAACACTTGTCATCTTGATAGTCTTCAGCATTATAAGCCCGAACAACACGAATCCCTGTTAGACTTTCACGCGTAATACTATTTAACTTATCGGTCAACCGTTGAATAACGGATTGCTTTGGAAAGAGCAAGCGTCATCAGAACTGTTGTCATGATAATATTCACAATAACCGCCACAATAACCGCCCAGAGCCAGTATTCTGATTTCCCAATGATTTTCGTAATCGCCCAAATCGCCATGATTGGCCCTACGCGTCACAACTTGCAAGCCCATGGTAATCGCAGAGCTGAATTTGCGTAAGATCGTTGGTTGTCCGCGTCAAAAGACTTGGAATAGAGAATCGCTTAATCTCAGCGTCTGAATAATCCAGCACACGATTGAAAATATCTGACCGCAAACTCGTTGTAAAGCTAGCCGCCAATCTAGCCGCAATAAAGCCAACTGTCACAGCACTGAAAAAGCTCGCAAAAAGACAGCCCAATCATTTTTCAAACCTGGATCCCACAAATCAGAAAACTACTGTCCCCTCGTTTGCAGGAGTTCCGTAATTTTGAAATATAAGTTGGAACCTCTAATTCTAAATAAACTGTTAAACAAGTAAACAAGATACTGATGACAATCATCCCTACTTTCTTTAGCAGTTAAACGTTTAAACAATGTAACCATTCCTTCTCTTTTTCTAATTTTCAATATTCTGTCAAATTTCCCCATCACTTGAAAAAGTAACCAAATCTTCTTCTGAAATCATCTGTCAATAGGCAATGATCCATTTCATCAAAAAATCACGAATTTTTATTCATGCGCTCTTTGATTCCGGCGTTAAACGAATAATCTTAGCACGTTTATCAGTCCTCACTTACTCAGATAAATCAAGCCATTCTTCACCATTCGCTTCATTAAATTACTGGCAACGGACTTCAGTAATGCCCAACTCCTGCTCAATATCTTTAATAAAGGTCATCTTGTCACAATCTTCTCGATGATTCACAAAATGCAATACTTGTCCTTGCGGACCCGCCATAAATTCAATCCTCGCTCTTTGGCAATTTTTGGAATCATCAGATATGTCTTCCGTCCAAATCGCTTGAATTCCAATAATGGTTTTTCCATTTGACTTTCCCTTTCAAATAGTTCTCTGAGAACTATTTTGTTTTTCATGAGAACTATTCTACTATAATTCAAACGAATGTCAAGAAAAAGTTCCTATGAGAACTATTTTTGACCAATTAAAAACCCAGTACTATAAAAAGCTGAGTTTTCAGGTCATTAAATCAAAAATCCCTTCCAAATGATCCAGTTCATGCTGGCAGATTTGTGCGGAAAAATCTTTCAAAGTCAGCGTTTGTTTTTGCCAATGTTGGTCCAAATATTCAACTGTAATCTCTTTATAACGAGTGGTCGAGCGACTACCCCACAAGTGACAAGCAGATTCTTCCGCTTGCAAGGAGATGACTTCCTCTCAAAATAGGATTGAACATGATATACAGGGCACCATACCATACATAAAAATAATGACCTGCTTCTGCACTCCAATCATATTGGCTGCTATTCCGACACTTATCTTTGTTCGCTCTTAAGGTATCGAACAAATCTGCCCAATTTCGACATCTTCTTTGCTTGCTGGATTTGTGCTTTCTGCTGCAAAACCAACATATCTTTTTACAATTGGTTTAACTCATTTTTCTTCCTATATCAGAGCAAGCTTATTCAATATTCACTCACTTGCTCTCAATTACTCAATTATCCTTTGGCTTTTTCGATGACTTTTTAGCTAAGACAAAGTTTCCAAGTGTTGCTGACCCATTTCCTGCAACCGCTGGCGTCACAATGTAATCACGTACATCTGGAACAGGTACAACCATTCAACAAAACTGTGAACTTTCTCACGAACGCGATCCAATCATGTGCTGTTGCGCCATAACACCTCCACCAAAGACAATCACATCAGGGTCGGAATGTCACTGTCGCTTTGAATTGTTGCTTGCGCAATGTAATGGCTTGAATATCCCAAACAGAGCTGTTTAGTTCAATATTTTCACCTCGAATGCCTGTCCGAGCCTCTAAACTAGGTCCAGCAGCTAGCCCTTCTAAACAGCCATTATGGAAAGGACACACCCCATTAAATTCTTTTCTCACATCCATTGGTGCTTTGCAACATAGTAATGCCCCCATTTCTGGATGACCTACTCCACTAATGAAATTCTCACGTTGAATGGCGCCGGCACCAATTCCCTCGTTCCAATCGTATACAGACTAGATTTTCAATGCGTCCGCCTGCAGTATTTCGTGCCACTACTCACCATAAAGCAGAGCTATTAACATCTGTCGTAAAGCAAATCGGCATAATTTTGAAGCACGTCGCAAAGCACCGACAATATCGACATTTGCCCAGTGTGGTTTTTGGGTGTCGTCGTAATAAAACCCATACGTTTTTGAATTAGGGGCATCATCAATCGACCAAATGAACCCACCGCAAGACCAGCTAAATTCTCAAAACGAGAGAAAAATGCAATCGTCTTATCCAATCGTTTCAATCGGTGTGGTCGTTGGAAATGCGTTTTTCAATTACTTCAAAAGTTTTCATCTCCAACCGCACACACAAATTTTGTACTACCAGCTCTAGGCTTCCACACACTTTGGTCATTTCAAGACCTCTTTTTATTTTGTTTTCTCTCTCTATTCATTATAGCATATCATCGTATGACTGAGTAAAAATCTTACTTTTTCTCTTTTTCAAAGAAAAGGGAGTGGGAAAAGAACTGAAAAGAGTTCGTTTCCACCCCTGCATAGCATTGATTGACAACTTTGAGACGTGAAGCGAGCAAAAGAAAACAATCAACCGTGTGTTAATGTGTGTTTGTTAACCAAAAGTGAAGAAGCTGAACCTTTTTGCTCAGCCTCTTATCACATTATACGGTTAGGTCTTTAGCTCAATCACAGCATCGCCTTTCGCTACTGTACCCTCTGCAACAGGAGTAACAGAAGCATAATCAGCTGTGTTGGTAATCAATCACCATAGTTGTGTCATCAAGACCAGCGGCTGCGACTTTTCGCAGCGTCAAATGTACCAAGAACATCGCCAGCTTTTCACCTTATCACCTTGAGCAACTTTTTGATCAAATCCGTCACCGTTCATAGAAACTGTGTCAATACCTACGTGAATCAAGATTTCAGCACCTTTTGCCGTTTTCAAAGCCAGTAAGCGTGACCAGTTGCAAATGCGATTGTCACTTCGTATCCGCAGGAGCTACACAACACCTTCACTAGGTTTCACTGCAACTCCTTGTCCCATAGCACCGCTAGAGAACACTGGATCATTGACATCTTTCAGTCAAACCATTTGACCAACGATTGGAGAAACAATTGTTTCATCAGACAAGGACTGGCGCAGCTGTTTCATTAGCTTTCTACTACTTCTTTTTGCTTCAGTCACTTTCTTCAGCATCTTTTGTAACCAAATGCGTAAGTCAAACCAAATCCAAGACCAGTAGTGACAAGTACCATAAAGATATATTGAAGAACCTTGACCATTCAGATAGAGAAGCGTACCTGGGATAATGGTAATCCAAAACCAGTACCAGCAAGTCCAAGAATAGAAGCTAACCAACCACCAGCAGCACCGGCAACAAGACCAAGCGCAAATGGTTTACCATAACGTAAGTTTGACCCCGAAAATAGCTGGTTCAGTAATTCCAAGACCTGCAGAGAGAGCAGCCGGAAGGCAAGAGCTTTTAGTTTTTAGATTTTTGTTTTTACACTAACCGCAGAGCTGTACCTGCCCCAGGCATCATAGCAGCTGCGATGATCGCATTAAAGGCATCTTTTCCTTCATTTGCAATCAATTGTGCTTCTAGTAAGTTGAAGATATGGTGAACACCAGTTACTACGATAAGCTGATGCACACCACCAAGGATGAGACCAGCTGTCACGGTAGGCAAGAATAGCTTTTGTCGCGCAAGAATGAAATTTATCAGTGAGCGGAAGATTGGCACCAATGACAAAGAGTCCCAAGAACTGACATCACAAGGAAGGGTCGAGAATGGCACCAAGCAAATCAAGCATATCTGGAATTTTCTTATGCAACCATTTTTCAAGTTTCTGCACCAAGTAGTCCAAATGAAGAGCGCTGGCAATACTGAGTTTGTGATAACCAACCTACTGGAATGAAACCAAAGAACATGATTGGCTTTTGCAGCACCAGAAGCTACATCCTACAGATGGCAGCGCGTATTTTTACCAACATCAAACCCAGCACAATACTGATCACTGATTCCACCGAATACACGGAAAGCCGACCAAGAAATCAAAGCTGGGAAGAAGCAAAGGCTGTATCTGTCAACACAACTCGTAAGTATAGAAGTCTGACGCAGCGAATGGCTTTTGAAGTTGTTCCAACAAACCCAAGAATCGTATCGTTATTAATCGCACCACGAATCCCCATGAAGAGACCGAGGCTGATTGCTGGCAGGATTGGCACAAATACGTCACCAAACGTACGGAACGGCACGTCAAACCAATTTCCTTTTTAGCTGCTTCTGCTGCTCACCAGTTGAAGAGTGTAGGCAAACCAAGCGCTACCTACATTTCCCTATAGATTTTATTCACTGCTACCATAAAGATAACTGACTATTTGACTTGAGCAAAGAAAGCTCCTGAACCTTTTCAAGACTTCAACTCGTCTTTATCAATCTTTAGCTTCATCTTCGACCATGACACGCGATCGGGTCGCGACAGTGAGCAACACTACTTACATTGTCATGTCCACAACGCACTCAATGACTGCTTTTTGCAATGTCCTTATTTTCCATTTGCATCTCCCTATTGAAAATAATTAAAATTTTATGAAAGCGATTTAACCGCTCCTACGACTATTATTTACTGATTAAATACAAGCTGCAGAAATTTAATTTCTATTAAAAAGCTGATTTTTCAGAGAAAAACGTCTTACTATATAAGTAAGAAAATTTATCTCGGAGGACAAAAGATTGGCTTTGACTACTGAACAACGTTACAAACGCTATGAACAATGGACTGAAAACGAAACCAACAGATAAAAATAAAATCGCTACATCACCCTGGCGTGCTACCCACCACGTAGAGCCCGATACGGGACAGTTGAACGACCCAAATGGTTTTTCCTATTTTGACGGAAAAATGGATTGCCTTCATCAAAATGTTTCCATTTGGTGCAACCTCAGGCTCAAGTCTCGCACAACTGAAAGTATGACCTCGTACACTTCACAGAAACCTGATGTCAAAGTTCCGCCAGACACCCACTAGACAGTCACGAAAGGCTTTTAATTTGGTTTCATATGCAGTTTGACGACAAACTTTTCCTATTCTATACTGGAAATGTCCGTGAGGAGAATTGTCTCGTCACCCTCTACTAAATCGGCGCTTTGCTGACAAAGACGGACATATTCAAAAACTCAAAATAAAAGTATTGATCAAACAACCTGAGGATACTACAGATTGACTTTTCGTGATCCTCAGATTTTTAACTACTACGGCACGAATTTTTATGCCATTGTTGGGCGGGACAGAAATCCTGGACAGCAAGTTTGCAAGTTTTATGTTGACAATGACTATGTGAAACTGGGAAGAAAGTCTGTAATTTAGACTTTGAAAATGACAACACCGCCTACATGATGGAATGCCCAAATCTTTGTGCTTCTATTGATGTAGAAACCCATTTTGCTCTATTGCCCATCAAGGTTTATCAAAAGAAATTGTCCCCACGACAATATTTATCCAAACATGCTGTATATAGGTCAATCGTCTGACATAGAGAAAGCAGCAACTAGATAAACCCTAGTCCCCGCAAAATTTAGATTATGGATTTGAATGCTACGCCACCTCAAGCTTTCAATGCTCCAGATGGCCGTAGTCTTTAGCCGTCACTGGCTGGGTTTGCCAGATATTGCTTATCCATCTGACCGTTTTCGACCACCAAGGAAACATTCTCTTTGTCAAAGAATTAACCTAAAAGACGTAAAACTCTATCAATACCCTGTCCCAGCTATCACATCCTTACGCACAGATAATATCCAAACGTTTGCCAACCAAGCAAAGACAGCAAACCGCGTGAATTAGAAACTAGAATTTTCACAACTGATTCACAAGTTGAGATCGTCCTTTTTGCAGATCAAGAGCATACAGGCTACGCATTTGCTTTGATATCAAAAATGGTCAAGTAACAGTTGACCGTAGTCGCTGGTGAGCAATACGCTCTTGAATTTGGTAACTGTTCGTGTTGTACGATTGAAAACTGCTACAACTGCTACCATCTTCATTGATAAGTCAGTTTTGAAATTTTATAACAAAGGAGAAAAAGTATTAGGTCCGCTCTCTCATGAAAAGCAAAACGGTATTTTTATCAGCTGAAGGGAAAACCAACTGAACTTACTATGAGTTAGATTATGGTCGCGAAGTTAACTGATGTTGCAAAATTGCAAGTCAGCCCAACCACTGTGTCTCGTGTAATTAACGTTACCTTTAGTACAAAAATCGATTACAAAGTCAATGAGGCCATGCGCGAGTTGGGACACAAGCCCAATAATCTCGCTCGGCCATATAAGAAAATCCGCTAAGCTGATTGGATCTGATTTTCCCAAATATCAGTCACCTCTTTTATGTCGAACTCATTGACAAATTAGGAAATATGAGTTATTCAAAAGAGGCTACAAGACAATCATCTGCAATAGCGAGCACAATTCTAAGTAAGAAAAGAGTATCTGAGATGCTAGCCAATCAAGTGGATGGCATTATTCAGGCAGCCACAACTTTAGTATCTCTGATTATGACCTGTAACAGCTCCCATTATCTCTTTTTGACCGAAAACCTATCCTCCATTCCTGTTGTATCTCGACAACTATGCTGGTGGTGTCTTACGCAGAAACCTTGGTCAATCCAGCCCAAAATATCATTATGATTACCGGAAATGATAATTCAAACTCGACAGGTCTCCGCCATGCAGGTTCAAAGCCTCCATTCTACCTGATGCACCACTATCAATCGTATCAAGTGACTTCTCTCCATTCGCAAAGAAATGGAAATCAAAAATATTTTAAAACATAGAGAAACCTGATGCCATACTAGTCACGATCTGACAGCCATTTTAACTCGCGAAAGTCGCTCAAGAATTGGAAACTCTAAAATTCCAGAGGACTCAAAAGTCAATCGATACGATCGGAACTTATTTTGCAGAAAACTACTATCAACTCAGCCACCATACAGCAACCATTGAAAGATATAGCTTGTTTGACTGGTACGAAAATGCGCGTCTGATGCTGCCAGAAGAAGTTGCGACCGGCTACTTTCTTCCTGTCCACCTCTTCAGGAAAGAGTATTTAATACTGTGAGAGCAGGAAACCCCACTCTAAGTATTTGCGCAATATCCAAGTGGGTGTTTTAGCGCTCTATTCGTTGCCTTTATATATATCTGCCAGAAGCACATCATCAATAGCCTGCGCACAGCCACCGTGGTACGTTATCTGCCACAATAATATCTCGCTACCTTTGATATTCCTCACTGGCATTTCCATAGCAACACTCAAACCTGCTTCGCGAATCATGCTTTACCATTGTCACAGCATCCAACAGCAATGATTTGCCCATAGGAAGATTCAAGTTTTGAGCAAGGTGAGCTAAACCCCGCCCCTTTTCAACCTCCTCATGCGCTGTTAGTTTCAAGACCACTTACTTCAGCTATCATCGTTACTCTTTCAGACAACAAAGTTTCATACGATTGATCCTCGATCCTCGCTCGTACAGTGATAAATATTGATTTTCGTCAAAACGTTCTTCCTTAGCTCAACAAATCGTAAATATTATCCACCAAGATAGCTGTTTTACTTCAAAGTTCAGTATAGATTTCATATAATAGTTAGCAATAGTACTGCAAAATGTGATTTTTGAAGATAGCCTGTCCGTCAATCATACAAACCAGCATCAAATCTTGAGCTCTGCTATCGTCACTCTTATCCACTGCTAAAGCAGGCAAGGTTTGCTTACTAAAACGCATTTTAGCCTCCAAATCATAACATCGCACTACTTGCAAGAATAGCATATGAATCCGCGCAAATCATCTCCATAAGGAATCACTTCTGACAAAGAACGTCCTGTTGAAAGTACAACTTGTTTACCAGCATCTTGAGTCATCCTCAATCTGCTTCCAACGCTGCTTTTTGCAATTGTTTTCTTTTTACTAGTCAAAAGTGTTCCATCCATATCAAACGCAATCAATTGATACATCCTATTACCCTCTTTTTCTATCACATCTAGTATAGCACAGCTTCTAAAATGAATCGTCCAGAAAGATAATAGAATTTCAAAAATCACTCTAGATAACTTCTAAAGTGATTTTAAGATCTATCAAGTCAAAGAAATATGTTACATCTTTTTTATATTTTTCAACTTCTGCTTTATTAGCCTACATTAAAGTGTCCAGCACGAATTTTTCGACCATTTCATCTTATCCGTTGAATAATCATGCTGATTAGCATCATAGACTTCAACACTTTCCGTTCCAAGATTGGTCTGGAATTGCACAGCTGACAATAAAGACTGAGTATAAGGATGAATTGGATTGTTAAAGAGTCTTCTGTTTCAGCCACTTGACAATCACAATTTATAACAACTGCACATGATCTGAAATGAAGCGTACAACCGATAAAATCGTAGCAATAAAGAGATAAGTCAAACCCTAATTCTTTTTGAATTTTTCAGTAGGGTTTTAAACTTGTGCCCGCACAGATACGTCCAAAGCTGAAATGGCTCATCTGCAATGACAAAATCTGGTTCCATAACAAGCACGGGCAATCCCAATCCGCTGACGTTGACCACCAGAAAATTCATGTGGGTAACGTGTAAATGCCTGATAACAATCCAACTTCATGAATAATATCTTCACTTTTTCTTTGCGTTCTTCTTCATCTTTAAATATGGGATCATATGCTTTCCTGAAATGATATAATCAACTCGTCGCACGTCTATTCAAACTAGCAGCAGGTCCTTGAAAAATCATTTGAATTTTACGAATGATTTTGACTCTTTCTTTTTGATTTTTGCCATTGATCCTTCAAACATCTCCATGACTCGTATCATTTAAACTAATAATCGTACGACCAATTGTCGTTTTTACAGAACCAGATTCTCCTACAAGTGAAAACGTTTTCCTATTGATAAAGAAATTAGTATTTTAACAGCAACAAATTTCTTGTTTCCTCACCGAAGGAAATTTCCAAATCTTTAACTTCTACTAATTTTTCAGGCATTTCTTCCTCCTAGGTGTCTGAAATGGGCAGTGCTCATTTTTGAGCTAATCGTGTAAATCATCAACAATAGCTGGCTTATTCACTTTTGAGCATTCTCATGTAACAAACCATGCTGCCCAATGGGTATCCGTTACATAGATTTGAGGTGGTTTCTTTCAAAAGTCAATTTCCATAGCATAATCCGAACGCAAGGCAAATGCATCTCTTTAAATGTGAATAGAGAGATGGCGGTGTTCCAGGAATTGAACAACCACACTCTCATCTGCCAACTGAGGTAGACTCAGATAACAAACCCAAGTAGAGGATGACGTGGGATCGTAAAAACTTCTTCTACTGTTCCGTATTCAACGATTTCACCAGCATACATAACCGCAACCTTATCGTATACTTTGCTACCACTCCCAGGTCGGGGTGAGCAAAAATAGTTGTGAATTCACACTGTGTTGTAAAGATTTCAACAAATCAATGATTTCGTGCCTGAACGTAACATCTAAGCGCCGTCGTTGGTTCATCACAGATAAGTGATATCAGGTCGACAAGGCGCACTAGCGATAACATCCGTTGACGCATTCCTCCTGAATATTGAATGGGTATTCACTAAAAGCGCTTTTTCAGTATCAGGAATGCCGACCTTATTCTATAGTCAACAGCTATCATCTTTTAGCTTCTTTTTGTTGATGCTTGATAATCACTTGTAATTTGGCTACCAATTGCGCTATTAGGGTCCAAACTCGTCATCGATCTTGAAGATTGTTGCAATTTTAACACCGCGTATAGGTTCCTAATCTTATTAGACTTCACTTGTCAAATCTGTCTCGGTAATTAATCGTTCCTTGAGTAACCTCGACCATTTTTCTAACATTCCTCTAAATGTCTTGTCAAAAACAGACTTACTAGAACCAGATTCTCCTACAAGAGCAAGAACTTCACCTTTCGATGAGGTCTGCTGAAACACCACGAATGGCTGTTAAGACTTTATCACGAACGTCAAATCCCACGACAATATCGCGAGCAGTCAATATTACATCTCAGTCATATTTACTCCCATCTATGTGTACGTGGATCATTAGCATCCGCTAAGTTTTGACTCAACGAATAATGAGAGGGAAACCAAAATCATAGTTGTCAATGAATCCAGAAAGATACGTTATTTGTTGTCACGCTTTTGTGAATAATCTGAAATTAACCGTCCCAAACTTGGTACTGTGACAGGAAGCCCTAACCAAAGAACGATAGAAATGCTTCATAAGAAATGAAACTTGGAAGCAGTTGTGCCGTTGTCACAATAACAGAAACCAATTGTGGTACGATATTTTCACAATGATTTTCAGTGTTGGCGTACCCAAAGTATCGACTGGCAAGTTATATCTCAAGTCGCGATAGCATGATTTGATACGAATTGTATGCAATCCTAACCCAACCTGTGATGGCCAGAGCAAAAATCAAGTTCCAGAAACCAGCACCAATTGAAGGTCAAGACAATGACAACTCAAGAGAGATGGGATGTTAGAAATGATATTGTACACTTCCATCATGACACGGTCAACGGTTTTGAAAATTCTAGATACTCACCAATCACAATACCAATAACTAAGTTAATCACGGTTGTAATGACAGAAATGAGGATAGAGTTATGAGTCCAAACCATACTCCGTCAAAAGAGATTTTCCGTTACATCTGTACCAAACCAATATTGACCCATTTGGTTTAATATAACGCGCACCGAAATCATTCACCTTGTTGACATCATAAAGTCAAAATCTGAGAAAATCGGATAAATGAAACTCATCAAAATAATAGCGACCAAAATTCCCAAATGCATGATAACTGTTGATTTCTCTAGAACTGACGCATAACTGATTTCGTAAGAATAGGCTGGAGCATCAATTGTCTCTAGAGGCAAAATCATCATGTCTTTGACAAATTGGAACTTAGTCTCTACTTCAATTGCAGCCATTATTTACCTCCTTTGATGTTAATTTAATACGTGGCAAGCACTGGCCATGTCAGCAATATCAACCCAATAAAAAGAGCGAAGATAGAAAGACAAGTCAAAAGATAAAGACAAGACCAACGACCATAGAATTGCTTTGCAGTTTTCGACAGAGTCAATCACGATCTTACTCCATACCAGGGAAAGCGAAAGACTGTTTCAGCTCAAAGTGTGCAACCTGTACAACCCCAATAACTGAGTTTGAAATGCTGGATAAGTGCACCATGGCATGTGGAAAATATGTTTATTTTAGAAATTTCTTCAGAAAGACCTCACCGTGCAAACGAATCAAAATCGTGATTGCAAGTCAACCATATAACTGACGAATCCAAATCGGCTGTCCAAGGCGCACCCAAGAGTCCAAGAATGACTGCTCGGCAGCACACAAGAGCGCCAATCACCTGCTCCCAAAATAGGGAAATGAATCGTGTGTCAACTCGCTGAAACCAACCGGCGAATGATATAAACCAAGGCAATAGTTGGCAGTGACATCAAGAAAGTCAAAGCAACGTTGAACATTTAATGACAATGTATTCTAAAGCATGCCACATAAGATCCATGGAACTGGCGACTAAGCATGACAAGGCCAAACCAATCAACCTACAACAATAGAAGAGCTCACAATCATAGATGGATATTGATACTGCCTCTGTCGCCGCATAAGGATCATCTTTTCCGTAATTAGCAACATCAGTCGCATCGGCTTGTTTTTGCAGACTTAGTGCACGCGTATAAATATTAACAGATGATGTTTTCTTTCTCCTGTTGAAATCGAACTTCTGAAGTCTTGCGTTTGACCTTTTGTCTAGAAATAACCTGTAGACAGGAAGATTATGTACAGGTTTGATAAGAAGTTCCTAGATTTGAATTCAAGCAAAATTTTTGGTGGATAGATCGGAAACTGACTGTGTTGAAAGTACAATACGCATTATGTCTTTGCCCAGAACCAACAACAGACTCAAATCCAATGGCAGGACTATTTTCTCAATGCGAGTATAACGTCGATTCGATTAGAAGTAGCATCTTTCATAGCACCGCGTAAGTCAATTTGAATCAAATCACAGAAACCAAGAACGCGTTTCATAGACTGAACTCTCACGTAGCGAGTTGCATAAAATTGCTTACTTTGTCTTTGAAATTTGCTGCACTTTCCAACCACGTCTAGCTTTTTGTGATGTAAGTCATAGATTTTTATTTGCTAATAGTAGGTCTACTCGTTACAGAGGAATTCGCTTTACTCAGCTCTTGCACCTCTTCGTACCTCATAGTGGTCAATGTAACCCATGCGCCCAAAATCGTATGCTCGTAATTGGTCTTTTATCAGGGAGTTGCTCGCTATTTGTTATAGTCGTCCTGTTTGAGAAAATCAACTTCCTAGGCACCATGGTATAGATAATGGTGTAAGTCAGCGTTGTTACCATGAAAATAGATACTAAAGGAGCGTAAGATACGCATAAAAATATATTTCTTCATTTACTGTTTTTCGAATCCCTAAAAGAACTTTCCCTCCTGTTAGAGAAAGTTCTGATGAGAAGTTTATTTTACATGATCTGCTAATTGGTATTTACTGAGTCATGAGTCGCATCAGTCACTCACTTAATCACTATGATTTAATGTTATTAAACATAACCTGTCAGCAAGACTGAAGGAACTGTAGGAGAAATGCCACGTCACGACAAATATCTATTACTAGAATACCTTCAATTTTAAACTGATTGTTTAAAATTATATCACAATCGTCAGTACCAGAAATCAATTGTCATGAATCTTATCTTACTAATTGAACCTTTTGTTTTGTATCTGTTAACGATTTTCAATAATCAATTATTTAACATGATCTGCAAGTCTTTGACTGAGCCTGTGTCGATTCCCAGTGCTCTTTGTTGCATTTAATCCATAGCTTTTCTTGCATTGATGCGTGTAACAAGTAGCTCATCTCGAGTTCAAGATACTGAGATAGAATGATTTCTCTTCCCTTTGTTTCCACGACCCAAAGCAAATGGATTTAGTAAATGTGCTCTAGCGAGAGAAATTGGACATCTGTCAGCGTTGTTGCATGGGAAATGACTACATGCATTATCAGTCTTAAACTACTTTGAGCTGCAGCATACTTTCTCTATAGCGTGCATCTCGTATTAAGTGGTTTCTTTTCGGCCTCATTCATTCAATGTCTTCTATATCTCGTTCATAACCAACATGCCCGCAGCAGCACATTATTTTCAGCCTGCATCAAATCCTGATGAGTCTTCGTGTTTTCCACCACTTTGAAGCAGTATTTGATCACGTCGAAGTAGGTGGGTCTTGAAAGTCTGGACCCAGCAACATTATCAGAAAGATCCCAATCTTCTGCTGCTGTAGATTCAGTGGCCAGGTCGTGTGCCCAAGCCGTCTTTAGACATTTGTTGAATATCAATCACAACATTTTTCTTTGCCAAAGATTTCTTTTCAATCAGATTCCTCCAATGATTGCACACGTTGAACTTTAGTCAGTTTGCGTCTGGTCATCTGGCACCATCATGGAATCAAATTGAACGTCATCCGTCTAGCAGGCGCTGCTTTCGCTTTCTGCTAATTTTTCCTTTGGCTTTCGTTGGTATAGTCATCTTGCGCATCATCTCCAGGTGACATCTTTCCAACTCACCGAAGCACCAATCTTTGACCGATTCTCCAGGTACGTCATCTGTTTGAACAAATGTTGGTCGGGTACCAAAGAGATTGCAGAAGCATTCTTCGTCGCACGTCTTTACCAATTTACTTGTGACGCATAAAGCTAAAGTGCGATCAAATGCAAAGGTAGATGGACTTGACGCAAAGTCTGTTTGATCAGCATGCTGCTTAGTAGCAAAGTTTCAACGAGCATCTGTGTTGTCTTTGATATGCAGTGCTGGAATGACGATCGATGTTTGCCGCCACTAGGTAAAGTGCGATTTGCATCCCGTGATCTAAACGATGTTGCATGTATTTTCTAAGGCTAGATGAATAGCTTGCGGACTGGTTGGGACAGTGCTGGCATTGGTCAAATGAGCTTACCGCGCTTTCTGCAAGTTCTCTGGTCCTGACCATCACCATTAGGTACAACGTAGCAGTCACGTGCATTTTTCTGTCCCAGTGGTTTGGTTGCGTAGTCCAACAGACGTCATGATAGATTTTGTAGATGGGTCGTGTACCACGGTGCTAGACTAGATGGATCTAAGCAGCAAATTTGCAGTATGCCTTTTGATTTCAAAAATTTTCTGCATTAACTGGCAAGTAAAACGCCCATTGTTGTTTTCAGAGTCTCCGAAAGCTTTCTGGTCCGATTGAGCGTGTATTGACTGTGTCATCATCAACCTGATACGACAGCAGAGAAATCTCCTGTCGCCTTTCATGTAAGCATCGACGCTGTAACTGATACGCGAGTAACGCATCGATCATTGCGTCGGCAGTGTATCGAGCCTGTCACAAAGTCAGGCCTTTAACCTCGCATACTCTCCTCCTGAAGCGTACCACTCTCACACTCATTGCGCAGTAAGCCGGTGTAAGCTGCCATCTGTCGCGAGACGGCCCATCTCGCCACCAGTAGAACTAGATTTCCCGCCAACGGTCCATTTTCCAGAAAGTCCGCATCGTCGACGTTGCTGCCGTGACGGTAGAAGGGCGTCGGTTGTCAGATACAGTCTCAGATCATCGGATCTTGTGCCCAAACATGCTGAGACGTTTGTATTCTTGAGCCGTTTTAGAGACCAGAACAAGCCAGCTAGATGTCACGTCGCGAATAAGGCTAGCAACCGTGTAAGGGTACCGTAGTTTTACTCTTCTCGAAATATTCCTCTCAATCATGTATTTTCGTACACTCTTACATAAGCAGTAAAAGTAAACTAGAATTTTCTAAATCCTGCACATTTTTGCTTAGACCGATAAGGTGGGATTAATCTATTAACTCTATAATTTTATAGCGCAGGTCCTCACCTTTTAGTGAGTTTGTCACCTTGCTTTGTACTTCAATTCTGTCATCTTTGCCATGATCAGCGACCATCTACGAGCTTTTGTATTAAGACTCCAGCTCTGCCATTTCTCTCTTACGCTGTCGGCTAGTCTTTCTCAGTGACAGCATCTTTACAATTTTAATGGTATTGTGTTAAATTTTGCTACCTGTGCAAATGACTGAGAACGGTTGAATGCGTCATAAGTTCCGTGTTGGCGTTTTGTGAAAAGTGGTATGATGTAAGATGCTGCTGCGGTGTTTTTGTTTGGTTGTTGTTTTTGTGTGTGTCCGAGCCAGCTGCTTTAGCTTTAGCGTTTTCAATGCAAGTTTTCGAGTTGTGTTGTTGTTTGTTCAAAATATTGGGCGGTGTGGATCTTGATGATGGATCAATGTAAGCGCCTGGATATCTTGTCTTCAGCTGCATAATAGTATTCTCAGTGTCATTAAGTCATGACAACTGTGCTTTTCAACGATTGTTTTGAACTGCATCAGCTCCCATCAGTGGATTAGAACCTTTCAAACTTCTATTTTATTTTCTAGATTCTTCCCAGCATTTTGTGAATCTATTGTTCTTGCCCATATATACCTAGCTCGCTAATTTTCTTCTGCAGCATCACCGATGATTTCTGCATGACAGTCAGTAACTTCTGGATGTAATATTTTACAGTGACTTTGTATATAAGATTCGATCAATTGGTTGAAACATTTTGAAACCATCATGCTTTCGTTAATTCTTTTTGCTCATCTGTCTTTTTTTTTGTGATATGCATGATTAGTGATCGATATTAATGCTAAAGCTATCATTCTTTATAATCTGTCTGGTTAGTGGTTGAACATTGGAAGGGCAAATCATCCATCTTTAAAGTTACTGAGAATCTCAGTCATCATCATAGTAATAATTCATCATGTCATGTTGTTTTATATTCTGCTAGATTTAACTGTATTGCTTTCATCAGATATTATGGGTGGATCTGATTCAATTGTTTCGTTCAAAATTATTATAATAGCAGTGATCTTGAATTCCAATATGGTTCTGACATTCTTCTGGTATTATCTTCACTATGAAAAATCTTTGTTAATTCAACATCTGACATTGAGTGCAGGCTAGCCAAAAGCAGATTTTTATCAGCAGCATATTTTCAGTCAATTACAAAATCTGCCTTCAGCTTCTTATACTATTACGCCTGATGTGCTTCATTTAGCTTCTTGAAGTTCTCCAAAATATAATTGGCTTGCTCTGTTGATCTTAGCTTTCCGTATTGATGGTACAAATTTTATTTGTCATTTTTCTAGTCCATCAACTCCATTTGTCACAAGATCGCTAGTAGTTGCTTTCCTGATGACACATAATCCAAAGTTTCTGATTCTTGAGACCACCACTGCCGAACTTGGTTTCAGCGGAGTTCGATTTCAGGCAAGAAACGGCTAAGGCAAGTTAAAGGCTAACCCCACTGCTGCAGTAGTTTTACCTTTTTTCATAGTTACCTCCCGAAAAGTATGATATTCTAATTATGTACTATAACCAACAAAATACAAGAAATTTTCAACAATCTTTTATTAAAAATGGTTGTGTTCCAAATACCTTCAAAAAACAGCTTTACTTCTCGTATCCTATCATTGAATGCACTACATGTCTCTTTCTCTTTAAACAAACGCCCGTTTCAAACTCTAAATTCGGCGCCACATTCTGCTACGTCGTTCTGATGCCTTCCAGTGCTTTAAACGCATTTCAACAGATGTATGCATTCTATGAACCAATAAAAATGGCGTTTTGAGTTTCATCGCGTAAATTCTATAGTGTTCTCCATCACGAACATCTCAGCCATGTTATTCCTTTACAGATCACGATAAACATAATCCAGTCTGTGCAAACGTGTTTTCTGCAGATAAAATCGGTAGAAACACATCATCTTCTTTTTGACCCAACCGCATCAATTTGCCCTACTCTTTATCCAAATCATGCCCACTTACGGTGCTGTCAGTACGCATTCAACATTATAAATACTGGTCAATATACTATTATGTATTCGGGATGGATCCACGATGTCGGAATATTCGAATAAAGACGCTCAAAAGCGGTAGGGGAGTTCTTCTTGACACCACGTCCGACACTTTGCAATAAATCACTTGTAGCCTTGAATGACTGGAGCATCAGACACTCATCGATCTCGCATACTCAATGCCCACTTTTCCCATCACTGCTTTTCAGAAATGAAGCAGTGTAAGGCGTGTGGGTCTCACATTTTAGCGATGCCAATATAACCATATAATCCCAAGCATTGCGAGACTTTCATTCAGTATAAACTTCACTCATGATCCACCTCCGTTTCTGTTATTTATTGAGCCTTTCATCAACAATTCAAATTGTGTCATTTTGGAGAAAATTTCTTACTTTAGGTTTTAGAAATGCCGCTGTCTTTCATTCATGTGACAAACTCTCCTATGGCGAGAATGCTAAAAAGACCGGAATTGCTTCCAATCTTATTTTCCACTATTTTCAACCGCTTAATAAAAGCTGTATAAAAGTCCTTCTGGACGATTAGGACAGCCAGATAATTTGGTAGTGTGACAAGCCACAAAGAATTTATTTTTCTGGAATTTCAACAATTTTCCACCAAGCGATCGTCCGGTAAACCCCGAGAATACAAAAACCGGCATCTTCAAATTGTTGACGGAATTCATTATTAAATTCTGTAACGGTGGCAGTGGCGACGCTGAACAACTTCTTGATTATCATAAGCTGCAGCTGCTTTTGGATCCACGTTTTTGGTTGTACGGATAAAGTCCCAGCGAAGTGTCCTCCCATATCTTCCACATCAATCTGATCACGCATCAAATCAATAACAGGATGTTGCGTATCAGGTTCAAATTCTGAAGAATTAGTCATTAAATCTAGCACATGGCGAGCAAATTCGGACACAAGTCAACTGCATGCCGAGGCAAATTCCAAGCATTGGCACATCATCACGAGCTATTGCACCGTCGCACCTTTTCCTTCCGTTCCACGATGACCAACCACCAGGCACCAACAATCCGTCTCACATCTTTTAGCAATTCGGCAACATTTTTCAGTCGTGACATCATTTGCGCTGACCCAGCTCAATTCTAATTTCTGCATCATTGGCGTAACCAGGAATGTTTGAGAGCTTCCACAACAGAAATACAAGCATCTGGTAATTCCCACATGTTTCCCAACCAGAGCACTTGACTTTTTCTTCAGATTCATGACTTTATCAACCATAGCAGACCAATCTGTCACTATCTGCTTCGAGACATCCAACTAGTGTTCACAAACGATCTGATCCATGTTTTGCGCTTGCAGATTGAGCGGAATTTGTACAAATGTTCCACATCCAGGACTCAATCACTGCTTTCTGGGTGCTACATCCAAAATTGTGCCAATTTGTTCTTAATATTTTTGGCCAGCTGGTTTTTCAGTACGAATAACAAGCATGTTCGGTTGGAATTCAAGTCCACGTAATTCTTTTTACAGAATGCTGAGTGGGCTTCGTCATTTCCCCTGCAGCTTTCAGATAAGGAAGCAATGTCGTGGATATACATGACATTGTCTGCACCCAACATCTGCTCTTCTGCTTTGACGAAGTGCTTTCTAAGAATGGCAAACTTTCAATATTCTCACAGTACCACCCACCTCGGTAATGATAACGTCTGAATCGGTTGTCGCTGCTGCACGTTTAATCTTTTAAAGCATCGGTAATATGTGGGATGACCCTAAACAGTAGCTCTGATATTCACCTTTGCGTTCTTTGCGAAGAACTTCACTACAAATCTTACCCGTTGTCACATTAGAATATTTGTTTAAATTAATATCAATAAAGCGTTCATAGTGTCCAAGATCTAAGTCAGTTTCTGCACCATCATCTGTCACAAATACTTCACCGTGTTGATAAGGGCTCATTGTTCTGGGTCAATATTGATATATGGGTCAAACTTTTGAATGGTTACCTTAAGACCCCTGATTTTTTCAAAAGACGACCGAGACTTGCTGCACAATCCCTGCTGATCGAACTAACTACACCACCTGTAACAAAAATATTTTGTTGCCATAAATTCTCCTTATCTAAGATACAAAACTCGTTTAGAAAACACACGAAAATAGGAAGCAAAACATCACAAATCATCTTCTCTTTTTCGACGCTTTCAGGCGTGTTCATCCAATAGTAAAATAAAACAGCTCCCCAGAGCTTAGGGAGCTTTTGACTTTCAAAAGAAGTGCCCGATATTATAATAACGCAGAATAAATTAGTCAAATAAGAACAGAAGCAAACGTTAGCGGACTTAATTATTCTTCATCCTCTGAATCCACTCATCATCTGAGTACTCCCTCATCTTCTTTCATTGAGTTCGACTTCTTCATCTAAATCATCAGGTGCAATTTCGTTAATTTCAGCATCGTAAGCTTCCACTTCGCTTTTTCCTCATCGTCTGGATTGTCCTCGTCAGCATTGAGGGCAGGATCCGCTTCGTATGAATCTTCATCTTCTGGATCATCGTCATATATAGTCAATGGCGTTTTCATCTCCATCCATGAAAGGCATTAACACGCTTTTCTTCTTCCGTTTCTTAGAGCTTTTCATTATCTTCTTCAAGTGTAATGATTTCTTCATCTACTTCGTCAATGGCATACCAGGAACGCAAGCCCCATTTGTTATCCTCAGAGAAATGAAACTACTCGTCCACATTCAATTCTGTATAAAAGAGTGGCAATGCTTCACGATATCACTATTTGATTTTTCAAGGTAATTTTTGAATTTTCATTGACAAGATCGTTAAAATATACTTTCATGATGACGACCACGTGCTCTAAGATAGCACGCGCCACTTCAATCATAGAAAGCTCACTTTTTCTTGTCCAGCAAATACTTAATTCCAAAGTTGATCTCCTTCTAAGGTTTGAGAGCTTTTTGCCCGCATTAGCTCCCAAAAATTTAATTGTTCAATTTTCGCTACTTTTTATTGTGCACGATAAAAATCTTCTTTTCGTCAAAAGAATTTTATCCTCCATTCAATAAAATCACTCTTTTTCACCAACATGATTTCCACTTTTATATAAAGAAGTTAAAAAGGCAATTCAGCCGAACCTCCGACTGAACTTGCATCTTTATGTCTCATTAGATTATTTTACTGTCGCGGTACTTGTAATCAATTCAACGGCTTTTTAATAGCAATATCATGTTTCAACATATCTGCTGAAAAGAAGTTGCCGAACACGCTCACTTCCCATATTGTAGTCCGTTGCAAGTGATGAAATTTCTGATTCAATATCTCTCATCGCTCGCTTCAAATCCTTCAGCTTTTGCAACAGCTTCAATCACAAGATTAGTCCTAGTACGTTTTTCGGCATCAGCTTCATGTTGCTTGTGAAGATCTTCTTGAGTTGTGCCAGTAATTTGGAAATACATATCTGGTGAAATACCTTGTCGTTGCATATTTCAAGAAACTCATTTACAGAGCGATGAACTTCTTCATGAACCATTTCCTCTGGCAATTCGATAATCTCTGCATTTTCTACAGCAAGATCCAGCGCTGCAGATTCAACGGCATCGTCAAAAGCAGCTTCTTTTGACTCAGCTAATTCCTTACGATATTTTTCTTTAATTCATCCAGTGTTTCAACATCTTCGTCGATGTCTTTAGTAAGTTCATCATCCAATGCTGGAACTTCTTTTTCTTGACTTCGTGAATTGTGGTTACGAACCTAGCATCTTTACCAGCAAGGTCTGTTGCCTGATAGTCTTCTGGGAATGTTACATTTACTTCCACTGTTTCACCAGCAGCATGCCCAACCAATTGATCTTCGAAGCCTGGAATGAATTGACCGCTTCCAAGCTCAAGTGAGAAGTTATCTCCTTTTCCACCATCAAATTCAACACCATCAACTGTTCCAACAAAATCAATTATAACTGTATCACCATTAGCAGCCTTACTCTTCTTTCAACAAGTTCTGCTGATATTACGTTCACGTTCAATTTTTGCATCTACATCTGCATCAGATACTTTTTAGAGACATCAACAGATACTTCTAAGTTTTTATATTCACCTAATTTTACTTTCAGGTTTTGTAACCACTCATGCAGTAATCGTCCAATCTTGACCTTTTTCCATAGACGTCACATCAAATTGTGGTTGAGCGACAACTTCGATTTCTGCTTCTTTAACTGCCGCCTCATAAGCAGCTGGGAGAAGAGCATTCAACGTGTCTTGGTAAAGAGCTTTCCCAAATCTTTGGTTAAACACTGGCGTGAAGATGACCTTTACGGAAACCTGGTACATTCAGATTTTTCTTAACTGAGTTAAATACGCGATCCAATTCTAGCTTGATTTGTTCTTGACTAATTGTAAATGTCAAAAACTCCGATTTGTTTTTGCTCAAATGATACAGACATTCTGTCATTTTCTCCTAAAATTTATTGAATACAATCACTATACCATAAATACATATTAATTCACAAATTTTCAATGAAAATTTGCCATTTCCCAACAACTTGCTGATTTTTCGCTTTACACTTTCCGGATTTTTATCCTTTTGGTAAGCAGCTCGTGCTCCGCCGATGAGTTTTGGTCGGCTGGCAAGTGCAGTCACATGCGCTTCTCCGAGTTCTCTCAAAATTGGTCGTACCGGGACTTTGGACATGCTTAATATGCATACCAATTGCCGTATCTCCGACGTCCATCCCTGCTTGAGCCGTAATAAATTCCACTTCAACTGGGTATGTTCATATATTTAAAAAGCTGCTACTGACCACTTCCACCAGCACGTGAAGAGTTGGCAACACATTGACAATTTCCAGGTTTTGTTTTGCGCCAATTCTTTCTCCACTGACCAAAGCGCGATTCACATGTTCACAGCCCTGAACTGCCAAGCAATTCCACGAACTGACAACGTATCCAAATATAGTTTTGACAATAGCTTCTCCCACTTCTTTGACTGGAATTTTTCCCCAATATGCCCTCCAGTCACCTCACTAGATGACAAAACCAAGGACAAAAATATCACCTGAAGAAAGTGCCGATTTCTCAAAAATATTCAGCCAAAATGGTCTAGCTTGTTTTCAATTCTTGTAAATCCATCATTCCACCTCTTTTCATCCTTATCATAAACCATTCTAAACATTTTTACAAACAAAACATTTATAGTGGAGCAAAAATCACTTTCGCTGCTCCACTACTCCACGTAGATTGCTAGAGTCAGACACGCCTTGTTTGACGAAAAATTAAAGATACTTGATTACTGCACTTCATTCTAAAAATTCCAGGTATCACCTCAAAATCTTCAATCATACTTTCCCTAAAATATCGGTCATCACCTTATTTAAGATAGCTCCAACAAGCATCCCTAAAGTGTTTTGACAAAAGTTAGGAACACTTCTGGGAAAGCTGCTCTCAACCGTGCATGAAGTAGATGCGAGAGCGTATCCTCCTACCATAACGAGTAGCTAACAGCAAAGCGAGATAGCGACTTTCTTCCTTTTCAAACCTGCAAAATATCCTTTGTAGGCTATGAAAAGCAAGCTAAAAACATCCACTGTGGATAGCCAGAAATCAAATCAATGAGAAATCCAGCTAAACCACCAACATTGCTCTTCTTTTCTACCAAAGTAAAAGCAGAAGAAAATCTCCGATCAAGGAACGTTAAAACTCTCGGTGTTGGAATTTTTAAATGGTAGCCCAAACAACTGTCAACGCAGCAATCATGGATAAAAGGACAAGTCTATACGTCTGATTCTTTTTCATATTGAACGACCCATATTGATCTGGAGTGTTGACAGCATGGTAAACAAATTCTTTGAAATTTGAACCGCTTCGAAAAGTGGATTTTCCTAGTAGCTGACTGGCAATGCTGGAAGCAAAGTACAGCCAGCACCTGTGTATGTGTTGTCTCAAAACAGGTGATTCCGAGAATTTGAAATTGCTCATTATAAAACATCACATCCCATTTTGAGAATCTAGACGATTCCCTCCTTGATAACAACAGTCTTAGCTAGAGGAGAGAGAGAGTCCAGCATCTTTTTATTGTCTTCCACTGTTCGCAACTTTTTTGAACCAAGAGCTCAGCTTCTGGCAAATTTGGTGTGATAATGCTGGCATAAAGGAAGAATTTAGTAATTCATCTCGAAGTGCCGAGACCCTAACGTCATGATTTTCTTTACAAACTAAGACAGGATCCAGTACAACTGGAATATCAACATGAGCTTTCACATCAAAGCTAAATCTGCCAGCTCTACATTTGGCAAAAGCCTAGTTTTAACGGCTGAAAAAGGCACATTTTTGGAGAGTCGAGCTGCTGAGCAAAGACGCTGTATCTACCGAAGAACCTCAAAACCTTGCTTTTGTCATAGCTGGTAAGTTACCGCTACAAAACCATGAAGCTGGTTGACTGTATAAGTTCGCCAACTCAGCATGTAAGCCACCACCACTAAAATATCATTCCTGATATAGCTAAAATATAATTATTCTTCATACGTATCTCCTTAGATAAGTCCGTTTGAGATGCTGTTGACCAGCCAAATGACGATCTTGCTCTTATTAAAAATTCTATCAATCTGCTAACAGGCATTCGTCCATTCCAATTTTTCAGCAATGTTCGAAACCATATTGCGAATTTGTTACAAAATCCATTACTAGAGAAGGTAAAATCGAAAATTACGATTTTCATCAAACTCAAACGGGCTCTTGTAATTGTTCGAACTCTTTGTATTTTCACACTAGTCCCTGAAGCTGTAAATCCTGTAAAATCATGAGTTCTCTAGCTTTTACAATTGCTTTTTCCATCAGTTTCAAATCAAGTGGATGAGGATAATGTGTTGTACACGACGCATCATGGGATTTTAGGGCGTCCAACATCTACTGTAAATTCATAGGTTTTTGCTATGTTTCAATATCTGAATGAAACTTATCATCCACCCTTCTACGCTAATAAAATCAATGTCTTCTGGTCTGTGTATCAAGAGCAAAACGTAGTTTTCTTCATCTCTTTTGTGGCAAATCAAAATACTGACTTGTCCCAGCGTGAACGCCACTGTCCGTGCGTCCAGCTCCATGGATAACAACTTGTTTCTCCACTATTGATTTTTGATCAAGGTCTTTTTCGTTTCTTCCTCGCACACTACGTTCATGAGGTTGTCGCTGAAAACCAGCAAAGTCATGGCCATCATAGAAATAATCGCTTTATATCGTGTCATGTAAGTCTTGTAACAAGAAAAATGCCCATCGCAAGATTATAAAAGTCAAACTGTAGGATAGTGATTTGATAACATTAACGACAGAATATAATAAAGCAACTCAAGAGAAATAAATGCCAGCAGATATTAGTTATACAAGATGGACAGCAGCGTTTTCGCTATCGAGTAGCTGCTGTCATTATTGAAGAAGAAGCTGTTTGCTTTTATACAAAACACTACCGAAGACTATGCCACTCCGTTGGTGGAGCTGTTCAATTTGGTGAAACAACAGAAGAGGCTGTCTTGCGAGAAATTATAGAAGAAACTGGCAACAGTATGCAGTGATCGTTGCTTTTGTCTTCATGAAAATTTCTTTTCAAATTCAAGTGTGTGTTTTAACAGGACTAGATTGTCATGATTTGCCTATACTATCTTATGAAATCTAAGGGAAACAATTTCAAAACCAAATAGGGAATGAACAGGTTTACTGGATTCCTATTCAAGAATTAGAAAATTACAAAGGTATTTCCAAATTTCATTCCGCACATTTTAAACGAATTAAATTCGGGGCGTGCAACATCATTACAAGAAATAAAAGAACAGTAAAACGGGGGAACAGTGTGATCCCCGTTTATTTCATTCTCCTTCAAAAAGCATCTTTCATTTTATCAAAAAGTCTCTTTGATTGACTTTAATATCACCAGCTTCTGCAAACTCTTTCAGTGCTGCTTTTTGACGATCGTTGAGGCCAGTCGGCGTCACAACGATTGACAGTTACATACTGGTCGACCCAGCCCACCGCGCGAGACTCGGTGCCCTTACCACGCAGACGGAATCGTTTGCCAGTCTGTGTTCCTTCTGAGATATTCAGGCTCCACATCCCTGTGAACAGTTGGAATATCCACACTCGTCACCAAGAGCTGCTTGGACAAAGTTGAGATTGAGCTTGTCAGTAATGGTAGAGCCATCTCTGCTCAAACTTTGTCGCTCGGCTCAACTTGGACCACGACATAAGGTCACCGCAAGGACCACCATTAAAGCCGGCTTTACCTGATCCAGACAGACGAACCTGCTGACCAGTTTCAACACCTGCTGGATTTTTACATGGACACTATGAGCTTGTTTTTCATGCCCTGTTCCGTGACAGGTTTGGCAAGGTTCTTTAATTCTTTTGCCCTCGCCCATGATCAGACATCACAAGTTACTTGGCACGCATCATACCAAGAGGAGTTTTGCGTATCAACATTAATCACCCTGCTCCATGACAGCGACTACAAGTGACTGGATCTGGTTCTGGTTTTCGCGAACCGCGACAAGTATGGCAAGTTGCCCCACGATGATATTTAATTTCTTTATCTGCTCCAGTATGCTTCTTCAAACTTCAGGTTGACCTGATATTGAAGGTCATCCCCTGACGAGGTGCATTCGGGTTGCGGAGTTGAACCACCTCCGCCAAAAAGCTAGAGAAAAGCTCTTCAAAACCACCACCAGCTAGAACCATCAAAGCCTCCGAAACCGCCAGTTCCACTCGCCGAAGCTGCCATTAGCACCTGCGGTACCACATGATGCATCAGGCTGCCCGTTTTTGCTCATCGCTCAAGGTTTCATAAGCCTCTTGGACTTCTTTTTATATTTTTCTTCAGCACCTCGGTTCTTTATTGATGTCTGGATGATACTTTTTAGATAATTTCCGATAGGCTCTCTTGATCTCAAGTCTTGAGAAGCATTCTTGGAGACGCCCTAGACTAGTCATAATATTCTGTATTGTTCATTTAAGATACCAAGACCGTAATATCTCGACTGAAAATAGGAAATCAGGCGACGGAGTGATGCTCTAGGCTGATTTCTCTTTTTCTGAGAATTTAGGTCGGGTTCAGTTCCTTTTCTAATTGTATAAGAAAAGGACCGAAGTTTCATTCCAATTTCTTTCTTATCGAAAAACAGAGGCTGGGCTGCAACCTCTGGTTCTTATAACAAATTCGGATTCTCCTGATTATATTGATAATATCTCGAGCATTAGTTATATTTTTCCTGAATAACTACCACTAGTACCATCATCATCTTCGTAACTATAATTACTTGTTAATGAATAATCACTTTCAATGATGTATTCTTTAACCCAATTCCTAGTATATTTACCATCCGAGCTCCAATTGTCAAAAGCTACCTTCTTCAGTATGTCTATTCCCTACTGAATTAATAAAACGCACTAACCAATCTACATCACTATCATTCAAATGAGAACCTGCAATATCAATGTACTGTGAAAGGTAATCTCTTTCTTCTCTAGTAGCCATATCATTCTCCTTCAAAGTATAACTATCTAATAATCAGGAAAAATTATGTTATATATAACTAAATAAATCTCTCTATTTTTCCGTAAACTCTCCGTCTACGACATCATCACCTTTTGTTATCGCCTGCATTTGCTTGATTTACACCTTCTGCTCCTGCTTGGGCTTGCTGAGCAGCAGCTTGTTCTGTAAAGTTTCATTGCTAGAGCTTGGGCTTTTTCGTTAAGAGCTTCCATTTCGCTTTCATGTCGTCCAAGTTGTTGTCTTCTTGGGCTTTCTTAAGGTCATCAAGGGCGCTTGAGCAGCATCACGTTCTGCATCGAAGCCTTTTGCCTTCTGTTTCCTTGATAGTCTTTTTCAGTCGCAAAGATAGCTTGGTCTACTTCGTTACGAAGATCTACTTCTTCTTTTTACGTTTCTTATCTGCTTCAGCGTTCGCTTCTGCATCCTTCATCATACGGTCAATTTCTTCGTCAGTTAAACCGCTGTTAGATTTCGGATAACAATTGTTTGTTCTTTTGAGTTCCAAGGTCTTTTGGCCTTAACAGATACGATCCGTTCTTGTCGATGTCGAAAGTTACTTCGATTTGTGGGATACCACGAGGTGCAGCTGGGATATCTGTCAATTGGAAACGTCCAAGAGTCTTGTTATCCGCTGCCATTGGGCGTTCACCTTGAAGAACGTGGATATCAACGGCTGGTTGGTTGTCTGCAGTTGAGAAGACTGGTGATTTAGAAGTCGGAATCGTTGTGTTGCGGTCAATCAGTTTAGTGAAGACACCACCCATTGTTTCAATACCAAGTGACAATGGTGTTACGTCAAGCAGGACAACGTCTTTGACATCACCAGTAATGACACCACCTTGGATAGCAGCACCCATAGCAACTACTTCGTCAGGGTTTACTGATTTGTTTGGTTCTTTACCAGTTTCAGCCTTAACAGCTTCTACAACAGCTGGGATACGAGTTGACCACCAGCCAAGATAACTTCGTCAATTTCTGACAAGCTCAAACCTGCGTCAGAAAGAGCACGGCGAACTGGTTCTTTTGTACGGTCTACAAGGTCACGCGTTAAATCATCAAATTTTGCACGAGTCAGAGTCATTTCCAAGTGGAGAGGTCCAGCGTCACCAGCTGTGATGAACGGCAAGCTGATTTGCGTAGAAGTCACACCTGAAAGGTCTTTCTTAGCCTTTTCAGCTGCATCTTTCAAACGTTGCACAGCCATCTTATCATTTGACAAGTCGATGCCGTTCTCTTTCTTGAACTCAGCACTATGTGGTCGATAATCTTTTGGTCAAAGTCGTCACCACCGAGTTTGTTGTCACCAGCAGTTGCCAATACATCAAAAGACACCATCACCCAACTCAAGGATTGAAACGTCAGCTATACCACCATCCCAAGTCAAAGACCAAGATTTTTCTTCTTTATCTTGTTTGTCAAGACCATAAGCAAGGGCTGCTGCAGTTGGTTCGTTGACGATACGTTCTACTTCAAGACCAGCGATTTTACCAGCGTCTTTAGTCGCTTGACGTTGTGCATCGTTAAAGTAAGCCGGTACTGTGATAACCGCTCGCTGACTTTTTCACCAAGGTATACTTTCGCATAACCTTTTCAAGTATTGCAGAATCATAGCTGAGATTTCTGGTGGAGTTATTCTTTGCCATTGGCAGCTACTTTTTCGATGTTCCCATTTTTTGATTTGATGGAAATGATTGTATCTGCGGGTTTGTCACTGCTTGACGTTTTGCCGCATCACCAACGATGATTTCACCATTTTTGAATGACACTACAGATGGTGTTGTACGATTTCCTTCTGGATTTGCAATGATTTTGCTTTCAGTTCCTTCAAGAACTGCAACTGCTGAGTTTGTTGTACCTAAGTCAATACCAATAATTTTAGACATGTGTTTTCTCCTTTATTAATTTTCTATGATATTTCCCTAAGTGGTGGGGACGTGAGCAACTCCTACGGGATTTCATCACTTATTTTTGAGCCTCATTGTCTCAGATCCCTGTTCAGTAGCACAAGCTACTGAAACTTTCACCACGGCGGGAAATATCTTCTTGCAAGCCTCCCGCTTGCCTCTTATCTTTCCCTCATAGTTTATTGTCGTTCGGACAAACACAAAGATGTCAAACTTACCACTCGGTTGTAAACAACCACCATTGCTGGTCGAAGAATACGATCGTGAGTTTGTAGCCTTTTTGGAAGACCTGCGCAATGGTGTCGGCAGGGGTGCTCATCATCAGCTGGAACTGTTTGAATGGCCATGGATAGTTGTGATCAAACGCTCCGTCAGCTAGAATTTCTTCGTACCCTTCTTCGAGAGCATGAATCAAGCTTTTCCTGCACCATTTCCAGTCCTTTTTGATATCATCAGTCAGACCTTCGACAGCCAGGGCTCGCTCAAATTGTCCAACGAAGGCAAGATAGCTTTTGCCAGATCCTGACTGCGGTATCTTTGCAGCTGCTGGCGTTCTTCATTAGCGCGGCGCTGAATATTTTGCATTTCAGCGTGAGCACGGAGATATTTGTTTTCAAAATCTTCTGCACGCTCATTAGCTAGTTCTAATTCTGTTTTTCAGGACTTGCATTGATTCAACTTGTTCAGCTGTTTCTCAGCTTCCTCTTTACTTCTACATCTTCTGAATGTTCTTCTTGTTTATGTTTTGCCACAAGGCACCTCCTTTTTAGGAATATTTATACTATAATTAATGGACTTCATAGTGATTACTACCAGATATCGATAAAAATCAGTCAATTTCATGGTCAGCACACGGTTGACAACATTCATCTGGCTGACCAGCCGTTGCAGTCCAAGATTGACCGGACCAACAACCGCCAGCACTCCCAAAACCTCGATATGAATCAGGAATTTGCTGGAAATTAGTGTCAAATCAGCCAAACAGCTTTCTCACTGTCTGCCACGCGCACGCTTTGCATCTGATCTTCAGCTAAACTATCTCGAAGCTCAAAAGCTACTTTTTGAGGCTGATCAAAGAACTGATAACTCTCTAAATCTGCAAAAATCTAATAATCTTACCTTTTCCCAGGACACAATGACATTTTTCTTTGAAAATATCATAAAGATATGTTCGAAAAGATCCAGAACATTGTCGGTCGTTGTAAAAATAACGCTGGATAATCTGAGGGAATCTCTGTTCGGATTTTATAGTGAATATCAAGAACTGTTTGCTAAAAACGATCTGAATCAATTCTTTCAGCTGAACCAAATCACCTCGTAGAAAAATTACGAGGAATCATGAACTGGCTGGTAATCGTATTGGACTCATCTAAAGTGAAAACTGCTAAAGCTGTATGTTGGCTGAGAATCACGATGTCAAAAGCAGTCAAGCGTTGTTGACTTGGTTCTACATCAAGTGCTGCCACTGTACATCCGCTCAACATTGAAAGAACATCTGCTGCCTGTTGAAGAACATCCTCTAACTGAAGAATCTCACGATCAAATGCCTTTATCACTTCATAGAGTTCATTTTCAGCGAGACGATCGAGAAAGTGAATGTTTGACACAGTATTGAAAACCTGCAACACTAGGCTTACGTCCACTTGATGTGTGTGCTTTTTCTAAAAGGCCTTGTTTTTCAAGAATAGCTATATCATTACGAATCGTCGCACTGCTTTGATTTGATTGACTCTTGTAGCGCTTTGGAACCGACTGGCTCGTGGGTTTTGGTAAAGATATCATCAATCAAATTCAAAAATCTCATTTTTGACGCTCCGTGACCACGGCATCACCTCCAATCAAGATTCCAATCTCAATTAGCACTCAACCACCTCGAGTGCTAACTCATGATTCTATTATACACTCTTCCACACCAAAGTCAAGACAAAAACTCGAAAAATTAGCACTCTTTTTACAAGAGTGCTAAAAATCAGACTAGCGACCTAGATTAGTCGTCCAGAATTTGCAAATGGCGCATCAACAGAAAAGAAATTCGCAAAAGAAGCAGCCAAACTATAAGAGCCAAAAATTTCCGCTCCATAAAGTGGAAATGAGACCAATCTCTCATATAGCTAGTCAAATAAGCTCCATAAAACTATAACGCAACACCTTAAATAAATCCTCACCATATTTGAAAAACATAGGAATAAATGCTGCCAAGAGCATAGCTGGAACACTAAGAGATTGTGCCATGACCTGATTTTTACAAAAACAGACCAACCATTAAAAAGAAGAAATTAAGACCAGCATGGTCAAGAGAGAGAACCAAACTATAGCTAAATACATGATTAGAAAGCTTAGCTCCTACCAAAATTGGAGTAATGACAATATAAAAATTCCAATAATCGCTGGCCAGATTAAGACAGAGAATGTATTGACCAGCTGTCACACCAGCCAAGCGCAAACTTTGCAAATTATGTTTTCTCTCTCTCAGCTAGAATGATGATAATAGGCGTCCCAACGAGACATAGCTAAGGAAAATGGCAGAGATATTGAGCAGCATCGTAGCCAGTCTATCTGCTCTAGTTCTTGACCTGCTCCATTTAGAGAAAACATAAATTTATGAGAAAAATGAGGAAAATCGGCATGAAAACCTGTAATAGAATACTTTTATTAGCTAGCATCACTTGACCTCTCAGCCAAATCATACCTTTTTAACTACTAGACATTTAGGTGTTCTCTCCTGTCAGTGATGAAAACATCTTCCAAAGTTGGTTCGCAAGAATGAATACTAATGACATTTGATAGGTTCACCCCACCTTTGCAGTTCCTCAAGGGCCACCGTCTTAGTTGATAAATCCGCATACTCTAAGCAAACTTTCTTATCTGTATTATACTTTTGGATAATATCATGCGGACTGCCTATTTCGACTAGTTTCCCTACTTGCAGCCAAGCGATCAATACTAAAGAGCAGCTCTGCATATCATGAGTCGTCAGAAAAGATAGTTGTCCCCGAGCTCTTGAGTTCCAATAGTAATTCGTGAATGGTGCGAGAGGCTGACGGATCTAAACCACTGGTTGGCTCATCCAAGAAGAGCAGTTTAGGTCGATTAATCAAGGCACGAACCAGTAACATGCGCTGCTTCATGCCGGTAGATAGTTTTTCAGCTACCTTGTTGCGGCTATCATAGAGCCCCACTTTTCGGAGAAGTTCATCGACTTCGTCATCTTAACACCAAAGAGTATAGCGATAGGCTTTGAGATTTTTATAGTGACATCTTTTCATAAAAACCGCTACCATCGCTGACAATCCCAATCTGCTCCAGCACTTCTGACTTTAAATCCTCAGCCGGTGCAGACAGCACATGAGCTGTCCCAGCATCTGCAGACAACTGACCAGTCAAAATATTGATAGTCGTGGTTTTACCAGATCCAGAAGGTCCTAGGAAGCCAAAAATCTCTCCCTCTCGGATGGAAAAATCGATTCCTGCCAAGGCTTCTTGTTCCTTGAATTTCTTTTCAAGCCTTTGCACTTCAATAATCGTCTTTTTCATTGTTTTCCTCGCTTTCACAACAGTATTTCAACAAAGCTGCAATCAATCTTTCAGTTCCCTGCCTCATTTTCCAAAAACGCAAGGCAATATGGACCAGTTGGCAGAACAGAATGAGCAATATGATACAGTCTATTGCTAAGATTGATTTGAATAATAGACTTGCTTTCAAACTCTTTCTGGAAAATATCTAGAGATGAGATAGGTAGTGACACACAAAACTATAATGGCTGGTAAACCTCCATATAAAGCAAACGCTTGACCATTTCTAGCTTAGACCATGTGTCATTATAGATTTTCAAGATCGCTGTCTTACACTGCTGAGAAACTGGCTTGCGGAAATAAGAAAAGGTGATTAAAGTTTGTAATATGTCCCAGCCACAATCCTCAAACAGTTGATAATAGGATTCTTGTTCCGCTTTCTTTATAGGGGCGAAAAATCTAATTGATAGCTACTTCCTGAGCAGACATGCTTCAAAAGTATAGCGAACTCGCAACAAGAAAGGGAGAATAACTTACTTTTTCAATTTCCAGCCTTGGCCATGCAGTAAATAAACTGCTTCCTGTCATAGTCTGCAATGGTAAAGATTTTATAGACAATTTCTTTTTCCATCAAACTTCCTCCTTACTATTGCGATAAAAGGCGCTCAATCCGCTGGATTTCCAACTCTAAAATCTGTCTTCCAAGCTTCGTGATAGAATACAGCTTTTCTTTTTTCTTCTCGCGAACAAAGGCTATCAGACCATCTTTTTCCATCTTTGCCAAGGTTCCGACATGGTTCCTGGGCTAATAGATAGCTGTCCTTCTGTCAGATTGCTTGACTTTTGAGTAATACTGTAGCCATACCTTTCTTTTTCTGAAGACAGAAGAGGATATAAAAACCCGTCTCTGTCATAGGCACATAGACCCGCCTAAGCTTTTTCTGTTAACTCACTCACTTTTTACCTCACTTTACTTTCTCGATATATCGAACATGATATAAAAATTATATCGCAGTCCGATATAGTTGTCAAGAATTTAGAAATATAAGCAGAAAGTTCGATCTGTCTTTTACCTCAATAGCTAGCAGCTTTAGTCGAGAGCATAAGTGATTGCAGAGCTGCATCCTGATAAACTCAGCATAGCCAGGAAAGCCTGACTTGCTGATTTCCGTCGCTTTTAAGTGAGGGCGATATATTCTTCCAGAACCAGATTGTGCTACTGTACATACTGGGCATTCTCTACACCGACATAGCAGTAATGCCAGTTCACAGTCAACTCCGGTAATGTCGCACGCTCATGTCTGGATAGCGAAGGACAGCCATACTCAGCAGAGCTAATTGGTCAATCTGGCCTGCCAGTTCATCCTTCTGGCCTCCTGGAACGCTCACAGCAATAGCCAAGCCAGTTTGGTACTTGCTGGCTCCTGACGTCGCACTCCGTTTGGCTAACGATGCTGGCTGCTACTACATTTGGACAAAGCCTTTGGCTACTTCCCCAGCAACTTTTTCGTTATGATTCCCCTGCTCTACTCGGCTGCAATAGCCAGGAGATTAGAGTGTCTTGCGGAGTTATCGCTTGGGCTGCAGACTAGGAATTGCCGAAGTGTTTTCAGCAATGCGGCTGTCCACGCCTCTCAATCTAAGTCAGACTCAAGCCGTCTTTTTCTTCTTTTGCTGGGTTGGTCACTGATTAAATCCCAAAATCAAATCTCCAGCTCAGACACCTTGGACAACAGACTGCAAACTCTCTGAGACTAAAAAGTAGCCCTTTAGCAGAACTGCTAAACGAGTCGAAAAGCTGAATCCTACCAAGAAGGTTCTAAAACAGCAGAACTCACAACTAACATGCTTTAGGCGTCGATTTTTCTCTGCATGATGTTTAGCGTGTTTCAATTCTTCCTCCATTACTTTTGGCACCAGTCTCTCGATAAGACATATCTCCGACACAGTCACGTAAACTCGCCATCTTCTCTATAAACTAATAACAGTCACACTGCACATTATCTAAACCATGCGGTCTCGTGTTGCTAATGAGATACATTAAAGGTTCCGATGGTCGCTGCATGACTACCAACAATTAAAAGCATTCACCAGCAGCTTCTATTTCTTTAGCAATATCTGGACAAATCCTGTCCAAATACGACCGCTCAATTGTTCCCAACTTTCAGCCCAACCTGCAGTATCTACTTCTACTCAGGCCTTCGCCAACTCAGGATAACTCAATTGATGAACATGCTTTCACGTTGAAAACACGGGCATCACTCCCATAAACAGTTCATCAGGCTCCATCACGACTGCCAAAGCACCATTCACGGATTCGTTTATCTGTGCGATAAGGAATGCTCCTGTCAACCAGTCTCTAAAATAATCCCCATAGTTTGTATGGTTCGCCCATATCGCTAGAAAAGGCTTTTAAAAGTGAAGTTTGGATTACTGCGAGTCCAATTCCCAGTTCACGAATCTTTACGTTCTCCTACATCGTCAAAGGCGTATCAGACCAGCTTTTGTGCCCGACCATTAAGGTGTGTAAACATCGTTTTTCCCCATAGCGAACAATATATAATTTTGTCTTTTGCCATATTTCACCTCCGTCTTACTATATTATATCACTTTTATAGAAAAATCATGTAGATGAATGAAAAAGGAATGAGACTGAATTCAAAATTTGATAGTTCATAGTCTCACCTAACAGTATTCAAATAGTCTACTAACCCATCTGTGTTGTCAATAGGGGAAACGGCATTTTTCTTTTATTAAATCTATTTCCAAACTGAAGGCCAAAAGTTTCTCTGTAGTCTCACAGAAGACTTCTTTAGCAACTAGTAGCTATATCTAAAAGCGAGGAAGTATTTCAGTCTCTCTAATTATTTTTGTCCTTTCAATATCTTAGCACCTACTCTGATTTCGGTAAGACAGGTCTCCTAATGTTTGAATGGTGAATTTTCCATTTTCATACTTCATAGACCGTTACGCTGCCATTTTGTACACCAGATTTTTAAGATAATCGATGGATCAATCAAATACAAGCGAAAAGTCCCGATTGTCATAGCTGTGACTACTAAATGAGCATTAGTCTCCGCCAGAACTTTCTACATCTTTTTGCACTAGCTGCAAATCCTTCTAAAATCGACCGCTCAACTGTTCCCAAGTCTCAGCCCAGCGCACGTGTCCACCTCTACTATGCCATCCTGCCAACTCCCGTAGCTTAGTTTCATAATCTTCTCACATCAAGCACTCGTGGAATCACACCATGAAAAAGATTGCCACCATAGCTCCATCAAAACTGCCAAAACACCACTCGATGATTCTTTTATCAGTTAAGCATAAGGATATGACCGGTTAAAGCTGTTCCTCCAACATAATCCCCATGGTCTGAATGGTTTGACCCAGAGTCACTTGAAAATGCTTTTGAAAATGTCAACCTGATTCTCTCAGTCCACTCTCAACTCATCAGATCCTACGTTCTCTTCGGCAGTCAGAGGGTATCTGATCAGCCTTGGGCTCTGCCAATGGTATTAAACATCATCTTCCCATGACGAATAATGTATAATTTGCGTTTTTGCCATTTCAATATCGCTTTTCAAAAGAAAAGTCTGTCATACAGACCACTTTTTAATTTTAAAAACTATGAATCGGTGCTGGAATTTGGCCACTACGCGCAATAAAATCAGCTGACGAAGATTGATTGACCTTCATGACCGGAGCCGTTCCCAAGAGCCCGCCAAATTCAATCATATCGCCTTCCTTGCCTTTTGGAATAATCCGCACCGCTGTCGTTTTCTGGTTGACAACACCGATAGCAGCTTCATCTGCAATCATAGCCGCAATAGTCTCAGCAGGCGTTGACGCAGGAATCGCAATCATATCCAAGCCTACTGAGCAGATAGCTGTCACTTAGCTCTAATTTTTCTAGAGTTGAGAGATCCATTTTGAACTGCTGCAATCATCCCTTCATCTTCTAGCACCGGAATGAAAGCACCAGATAAACCGCCAACTTGATTACAAGCCATAACACCGCCTTTTTTCACTTGATCATTGAGCAGAGCTAAAGCTGCAGTCGTCCCATGCGTACCAATCGTTTCTAATCCCATTTCTTCCAAAACACGAGCGACTGAATCACCCAATGGCTGGTGTTGGTGCCAACTCAACAATTCAAATTGACACCTAGCCGTCTGACTAGCCATTTGATCCGACCAATTGACCGATCGCGTGATTTTAAAGGCTGTTTTCTTAACTGTTTCTGCAACCACATCAGCTTTCACCACGAACTTTTTCCAGAGCTCGCTTGACGACACCAGGACCAGAAACCCCAACATTGATCACAACATCTGCTTCGCCAACACCATGAAAGTCCCGCCATGAAAAGGGATTATCCTCAACTGCATCTGCAAAAAACAACTAATTTCGCAGCTCCCATATCAGAAAGTTCAGCTGTTTCCTAATAAATCCGTCCCATATCTGCAACTGCCGTCATATTAATACCACTTTTTGTTGAACCGATATTGACAGAGGAGCAAACCTTATCCGTCTCCGCTAAAGCTCGTGGAATGGAACGGATAAAGGATTTCATCTCCTTTTTGATAACCCTTTTGCACCAGAGCAGAAAAACCACCGATAAAGTCCACGCCGATTTCTTTGGCTGCTTGATCCAGAGCCTTAGCCAACGGACGATAATCTGTTGCATCCGTAGCCGCCCCAATCAGAGAAATTGGTGTCACTGAGACCCGCTTGTTGACGATGGGAATCCCTGAGCTCATGCTGATTTCGTCTCCCAACTGCCACCAGATTTTTAGCTTTGGTCGTGATCTTTTGGTAAATCTTCTCCGCCGCTCGTTCAATATTTGTGTCAATACAGTCTGAGTGAAATGCCCATGGTAATGATTCCGAATATCAAAATTCTGCTCTTCAATCATGGCAATCGTTTCCAGTAACTTTGACTTTTATATCCATTTTCACCTCTGTTAAATATTGTACATGGCATCAAAAATCGCTGCACTCTGAATATTAATTTTCACATGGAGAGTCTCACCAAAGGTTTCAAATTCATTGCAGAAGAGCTGAAAATCCTTTCTTTCTCATCACTTGAAACAACAGCCATCATCGTGAAAAATTCATCTAAAACCGTTTGAGAAATATCATCAATATTCAAACCAAGCTCTGGCAATCTTGCTAGAAACTCCTGCCACAATCCCTGTTCTATCCTTACCAACGACCGTAATAATTGCTTTCATCTTTTGCTCCAATCAACACACTTTTTCCTATTGTAGCACAAGTAAATGAAATTTGCATAGACCAACAGAGAAAATCCGACTTTTTGGCCTTCAGATTTTACTCAATCATTATCAATCAATCGTTGATTCTTTCCAATGAACACCACAATCCAGCACTTGTTGCTTTTCTTCTTGATAACGTCCCTCAATCTGATCAATCAAAATCTTAGTTGCCTGCTGCCCTTCTTCAAAAGCTGGTTGCACAATTGTCGTGATGCTCGGCGAAGATAAACTCGTCCATTCTGTATTATCAAAACCAATCAAGCTCACATTTCGGCATGATCAAAATCCAAGTCTTTCATAACGGTAAACACCAGCGGCAAAGCCCAGCAATTTGCGTGCAAAAACTAACGTTTTCTCTCTGATTGACTTCCTTTTGCAGAAAATTCTTTCATTTTATCCAAGTCCGTGTGCTTGTCCTCAATGATCAGAACTTGTATATTCTAAGTTGAGAATCTGCCAAAGCATCCATAAAGCCACTAGCCTGCTTCAATCCGTGTACTCAATCGGCTAATATCTGCCGTGATGAGGATATATTTTTCATAACCTTCGCAACGCAGTCTCTGCGTCACATCATATACTGCATCGTAATTGTTCGTCTTACCCAACTCTGTCCGGTGCTCGTACTACTGACTATCAAAAGACCATTTTCTTCTTTTTCATCAATAATCGCGAATATTTTCTGGAGTTTAGACGTTGGCTGAATAATGAACCCATCCACTCTAACAAAGAAGCATACTTTCGATATACTTATCTTCACTTTCTTGATTGTCATTACTATTTCCCAATCATAACCTGATAGCCATTTTGATGTGCGATATCCTCAATTCACTGACAATTTGATTTGGAAAAACTATTAGTGATGTCACCAATCAACACGCGATCAATTTGGTTCGTTTAGAGTTGAGACTTCGCGCTACAATGCTAGGCTTATAGTGGTTTCTTCAATAACCTTAATCTTTCTCCCTTGTTTCTTGAGACATTTTTCATACTTTACCATTTAAATAAAAAGGAGACAGTCTGTTTTTGAGGTTTGAGCAAGTTTCTGCAATATCTTTTTATTGTCAAACTGCCAATCTAAAGTCCCTCCTAAGCATTCATATTATAACATATTTCATCTCAAAAGATTTCTTGAAATCCCATAAAAGCTCAGACTTTTCTAGCATTTTTAGCCTGATTTTTGCTACAAGTGTCATAAACAACACATTTTCTCTCATTTTCACACCATCCACTACACACAATTTTTCTCCTTTGTAAAGGTCATCATTTAATACTAAGATACAGCTTTAGTTTGTGCGATTGTTTTCTATTTCAATTGCAAGTGCGTTAGGAAGTTGACCGCCATCTGTTTGATACACTTTATGATGCTTTTGACAGTAAATGATTGATCCGCTAATCAGAGTGGCATCAATGATTCGATCTGAAAATTTCTGTATTTTTAACCAGTTTATGAACTCTCTTCTAATTCGTTGTATTTCTTCGAAATAAATGTTTTTCTAACTCTGGCGGAATCTCACTCAAAGCTTGAGGTCATTGACTCGACTTGGACTGTCAGATAACTTGACTATCTAATATAAATTGAGTTCGTAACTTATGATCTCCGGCACATCTAATATCGTCTATTACAAGCCAAACACCTTCTTCCAACATAATGATTTTCCGAGTATGCAAATAAGAAGATGGATTTGAAGCAAGATAACTCCCCTCTACATAGTGAATAGCTGCGTTCTCTTGATATCCGCAAAACAAAGATTGTGGATAATTTTCTGTAATCCCAAGAACCAGATACCATTTCAGGCGGTGTCTCATCAAGGATACATCCGGTGTGACTCCAAGCACTTTTTAGAACAGAACGTTCTCCTGTCTCTCTGTAGGTATAGCGACCAGAATCCACAAAAATTAGCTTGCCTTGATCCTGCAGGCAAAAGCTATTTTGATCACTGTGAGTATGGGCGACTGCCCATCGGTCCATTTTTGAAAAAGAAATGGCTCCGAGGCGTCTGAATACAAACCTGACCAGAATCGCTTGAAAAAGCAGTTCTTGTTCCTTGTTTTTGAGCTTTTTAATGTTGCTAAACGATCAGCACCTTTTTCTCCCAACCAACAGCAAACTATATGGATCTAAGTATGGATTTTTAATGAGAGTAATTGTTCATCTTCTAAAACGAGAGCAGATAAATTCAGAATATCCCACGTGATCTGTAGTCGCTATCACCAAAAGCAATCGATCTTTTCCATCCAAGCCTGTCATCATCTGAATGGGTAGCCATTTTTCCTAACAAAGTCGCATACTTGTGCTTCAACTCTGGTAGCAAGATACACAATTCTAACAGAGCTTTATAAACTTCTACATGATACAAAATAGACTGCTCAAACTGGGTGCCATCTTCCAAAATTTGAATTTGCACCTGTTGCTGTAATTCTTCTATTGCAAACAGATATTCCTCTTCAATATCGAGCTGTTCTGAAAAGAAATGATAGATGGCAATCATTGGAATGGTCTGCAAAATCCCCCAATTACTGAGTGTATACTTTGTCACGCTAACACCTTCTCATAAAGTGAATCTGAGTTTCAAGAGAGCGGTAAATGATTTGCAACTCCTTTTCTTCCAGCAAATCCAATTCCAGTAAAACAGCAAAATTTTTCTACCTAAGTAAAACAGCGAATCCCTGTATCTAAGGTTCTAGTCGTCCAAAGATTGCGTAGAAAATTCCTGTCCTGCTATCCAATCAAAAATGAAAAACTTCAATTTTTGAATATATCGTATGTCTCCCTCGACCAAGTAACTCAATAACAAAGTTCAGTAAATACTCCTGCCGATTGAGCATGTAAGCCCACTCTGGATCTTCTTCAAAATAACACTTCCCAATTCATCGGCTGAATCTGATGTTCTCTCGGGCACGGCTCCATATCCCAATTTCCATCAAACAAAAATAATGGTTGAAACATTCGTTCAAGGTGCTGAATGCGGCTATATTCTTCACTCGATAGCGAAGAATATAATGTCGATAATACTCTATATCAAAATCTTCATAGTTCGTTCTTGTTTCATATTTCCTACCTAAAATGGTTGATACAGTTCTGCTTCTCTAGAAATCTGCCTTTTATCCCACCTTTGCACAGCAGATTAGGTCTCTCCATTCTGCTTTTTAAGCTTGGAAGAGAACCTAATCTGTCATCTAGATTGATTTATTATACAGTACGCTTTGAGGGTTAGAGATTTTTATCTCCAATCCATCATAAATAAAAGCAAGCAGCATTCGTGTTACTAGATTATCAATTCAAATACCATATAATGCTACACCTCACCATTAATCAGAGGTTGGAAACTTCGTCCTTGTTCCTTTGATCTTTCCCATTATGCTTTCTTTTTCCACATAAATCGTTACATTCTTAGCAATTTGCAAGGTCACCAACTCATCTTGAATGGAAATAATTTTACCATGAATTCAGACAGTATAGAACTTCATCACCAGCTGTTTAAAGAAGCTAGATAAGTTTTCGTTGCTCCATCTGTTCTTGAAGCATTTTTGCTGACGGAAATGACTGATGCTTGACAGTATAATCGGAGTTCCTGCCAAAACAATCAATATTCCATAAAAGTAAAGAGTCGTATTCATTATGCTAAAATCTTAAGCCAGCTGCCAATAATACGCAATGACTAACTGTCAGAATAACTAGTTTTATAGGTTGTCCATTTCTTTTCTTTGATCAAATAGTAAACCAAAAGAGTAAAGAGAGCTGGCAGAAGCGCTGGTGCTACTTTATCAAGCATACCTTGAATGCTCACGATACTTTGGTTTGTACCTGCTTTTACTTTTCCAGCGGCAAATGTAATAAGCACTGTCATCTTAACAGAAGTAGCTGCTAGACCTGCAATAACTGTCACGCCAATGATATTAGCAATCCGCGAAATAGTCGCCATTTGCTCACTCAGTTTGTCAATGACAGTTGTTCCCCAACTTATAGCCATACAAACCAGTAGATAATTTAATCCCTGTCAAAATGGTATTCATAGCCAAGAAAACAAGATTGGACCAATAATCAAACCATCTTTCGCAAAAGAAGCTGCGATTGTGAGAGAAGAGTGGTGCCAAGCAGAGTGTGAAAAGTGAATCTCCAATCCCAGCCAAAGGTCCCATCAATGCCATTTTAATGTTACGTGTTTCTTCTGTGGGACGATCATTTTCTAACATGACTAAGTGTAAACTCGTAATAAAGGGTAGAAAGTGAGGATTCGTATTGTAAAATTCACAATTTTCTTCTAATGCTATAGAGACCTTCTGATTATCACCATAGTGTTTTTCAAAGCAGGATACATAACATTTGCATACCCTAACCCTTGGTAATTGCTGTAGTTAAAGCCATTTTGTAAAAAGAATGCCCGCAAAAGATGTTTGAGATAATCATTCTTGTTTAATTTAGATCCAGTCATCGTGTGCTTCCTCCTCTACCACATGATCTGCTGTTTTTGGTTTGTTGTAAAATTCGATTAAAGCAAAGATTGTACCTACAATAGCAATACCGATTGTCGGAATTTTTAGATAGGCCCGCACAAACATAACCTAGTAATACAAACGGGATCAATTCTTTCTTAGCCATGACAGATAAGATCATTGCAAACCCAATAGCCGGAAGCATTTTACCAGCAACCGTTAAACCAGAAAGTAATACTGGCGGAATGTAGCCTACTAATTTCAGCAAAGTATCCATTGACAGAGCACCCAAGCATCCCAAAGCAAAGCCAATTACAGCAAACAACCAAATCGTCGCATTCAACGTAATTTTGAATTTCTTCATATCACGATTTTTCAAATGCTTCATAGCTGTTTCTGGCGCACCTGCACTGCTACCGTATGCAAAGTTTGTACAAATTGAATTGCAACGGCAATTGGAGTAGATAGAGCAAGTGCTGCTTCTGGCGTAACTTTTCCTGCACTTGTAATCGCCATCAACGTTCCAAAAATACCAGGTCCGATTGGATTTGGCGGAACCGTTCCTCCAGCACCAACACCAAATCCATATAAGCCAATTCACCAATCGCTCCCATTGTTAAAAGCAGTTGGCAGGTCTCTAAAATAATCCCTACGCCAGATGACAAAACAATACATCTGTTCGTATAAATCCCACAGCATTCCACTAAAACAGAACGCTGTCCATAAACCAATTAAAATCGCTTGAAATAAATTAATTGACATCATGAATCTCCTTTTTAAATATAATCCAATATATTTACTTCTACAGCTCCATCATTACCGCTTGGAGTTGTTTTCTGTATTAAAAAGTTACCTGATAAGACTGACTCAGTTCCTAATCGCTGCCTTATCCTCTTCTCCAAGGAAAATAGAACGTGTAACCTGTTCTTTTCCTTCTGCATTATGAATATTTCAATATTGATTTCCTTAATTGGAACACCACCTTTGACCAAAAAGTTAGATGCATCTTTCATATCTTTCAAAACAATAAATATCGTTTTGAGCAGGATTTGCTTTAGAATAATATCAATGACTTTTGCAACGAAGAAGATAGCAGCAGAATCTGGTACCACTGTCTTCATCAATGTTTGTTGAATCTTATCAGTACTCACTCGTCATTTGCCACGATAACTTTGTATTGCAGCCTAGATATTTCACCCATAACTGTCCTTGGCCATGAATCAATCGTTCATCCACGGGTCATAATAATATTTGGTGTTGCATCTCTCCTCCTACCACGTAAATTCCAATCTTTATAGAAACGTATTGAGCTTTCCAGGTAATAATAATCGCCCCATATATTGCCTTCATCTACTCCTTTTGCCAGAATGCCATGAGTACACGCCATGAAGAAGCGTCGTTCCTCCAGGCTTGTGCTGATCACTAGCATAATCTTTCTATCGAGAGAGCGACAGCGTGCATCGCATGTTTGTAAATGCTCTTTATCTTCATCTACTTCCGGACAAGTATTTCAGCATCTCATGAATCCACAGACCGCAATAGCTGTCGCAGAAGAATCACTGAGACTGTTCACTACCATCACTAAGATTAAATCCCAATAGGAAACATGATCTTTTTGGTAGGCGATTCAAGAAATAATTCGTTACACCTTTGAATAAATCAAAACAAGATTCATCTTTCAAATGGCGATAAGTCAATGGAATACCATACACACCCCAAGATTGTCCTCTTGCCCAGCAAGAATCATCGCTATAACCTTGTCTTGTTACACCTTTTAGAGGGTGACCTGTTTCAGGATCGAAGTAAAATGTGTGAAAAGATGAGGCATCATCATGAATGACATTATTGACGAGAGGCATAAAAATGTTTTTCTGCAATCTCATAATATTTTTGCTCACCTGTTTCTTGATCGCAAAGAATAGTAACTGAATATTGAGCAAACAATCAATAATCAAACGATAATGTTCTTTCCTTACCTAACTCACCCCAAGCCTGAATAAAAGCCTCCTCTTGGTGAGCGTTCAATCAGCTTATCTGCTGCTTTTAAGGCAGCCTCTTTAGCATTTTTTGTCACCATCCAACCTATATTCACTCATGCACGATGGAGTATAAAGAAAGCCTCAAGTCATGGTGATCTAGTTCTCTCTTTTATTGATCCGTTCCAAGAAAGACAGAGACATTTTTATGAGCTATTTCTTTAAATTTTTCATCATGACTGTATTCATAAGCCAGACATCAGTTCTCCCGTCCAAAAACCATTCGGTCCATTCTGTATTATCCATAATTGGATCAAACATTATCAAAGGTTGCGGGAGTCGGAAGTCTTCCTTAAAATAATCAAGATTCATATCTAACTGCCGAATGACTTTCTCAATTGCCTGTTCTACTTCTATTTTTGTCAAAAAGCGGAACTTCTACAAAATCGTTCAGGAGCGTTAATTTCTTCAATTGTAACTTTTTAATCATTCCTTTTACCTTTTTAAATTCCTGACTCAAAATCTTCTTCTATTACTTCTGAATCATCTGAAAACAACTCTGCCATTGACAACACCGCTATAGTTGCTGCAACTGCTTTTTCAGCAACTTCATCAAATGAGAGTGTCATTCTCGTAGCGGTTTCCAGCAACATAGCTAAATTCAAGCCTGACAAACATTCATTTTGCAAATCTGGTCTATTTCCCATTATCGTGGATGCTACCTTAAACGGCGTTCCACCTAATAAATCACACAAGACTAAGACTCTTCGTCGCTTGTAATAGCAGCTAGAATTTTTCTCTTTAGTTCGTTTGCGGACATACCTTCCACAAAATCAATAGCATCTACTCTCTTGCTCGCCCGCAATCAATTTCAAAGAACTATGAATCCTGTAGCGAAATTTCCATGTCCTATAACTATGATTTTTATCATTCTCCTCTCTTTTAAGTTTACCGGTTTACTTACATTTTCCATTGCAGCCTATTGTTTTTACTTGTCAATACTTTTTCAATATTAGCGCTTACATCTCTTTTTGAAATCTATATTCTTTTTAACATTTCAGTAGATTATCTTTCCAAAACCCGAAAAGCAGATTTTTACAAAGGTTCCACTACTAAATATCAAAAACATTTTTATCGTTGACAAAAACCGGTTTACTAGAATATAATCTTGTTAGAATGAAATCTATATTGAAAGGAAAATAAAATATGACAGAAAAATTTTCTCCATAGAACAATTTTTCTCTAAAGGGAAAATCGCCCTTATCACTGGAGCTTCCTACGGAATAGGCTTTTGCCATTGCTAAAGCCTACGCTGAAGCAGGGGCCACTATTGTTTTTAATGACATCAACCAAGAATTAGTTGACCGAGGTTTAACTGCTTTATCATGAAGCAGGAATCTCACATGGTTATGTTTGCGATGTTACTGATGAAGCTGGTATCCAAGCAATGGTTGAGCAAGTTGAGCGATAGTTGGCATTATTGATATTTTGGTCAACAATGCAGGCATCATTCACGGGATTCTATGTGCGAAATGAGTGCAGCTGACTTTTTCGCAAAGGTGATTGATATTGACTTAAACGCACCGTTTATTGTTTCCAAAGCCGTCATTCCTTCGATGATTAAGGACACGGAAAAATCATCAACATTTGTTCCATGATGAGTGAGCTCGGTCGCGAAACAGTTAGTGCTACGCCGCTGCTAGATGTGGACTCAAAATGCTAACGCGTAACATCGCTCAGAATACGGCGGTGCTATTATTCAGTGTAATGGTATTGGTCCTGCCTATATCGCCACTCCTCAAACAGCACCATTACGCGAATTACAAGAAGATGGCTCACGCCATCCATTTGACCAATTTATCATCGCTAAAACACCTGCGGCACGCTGGGGAAATCCAGAAGACCTCATGGGACTAGCTGTTTTTCTCGCTAGTGATGCTGGCGACTTTGTCAATGGACATATTCTCTACGTTGATGGCGGTATCCTAGCTTATATCGGAAAACAACCAGAATAGAAAGAAGGAATAAAAATGAAAATTGCTTTAATTAACGAAAATAGTCAAGCTGCTAAAAACCACATTATTTATGATGCCTTAAAAGAAACAACTGACAAAAAAGGATATGAACTGTACAACTACGGTATGTATGGAAAAAGAAGGTGAAAGCCAATTAACTTATGTTCAAAAATGGTTTACTCACAGCTATTCTCTACAATACAAAAAGCTGCTGACTTTGTCATCACCGGTTGCGGTACTGGTGAAGGAGCAATGGTTGCTTTTAAATAGTTTTTCCTGGTGTTGTCTGTGGCTTGGCTGTCGAACCAACAGACGCCTATCTCTTCTCTCAAATAAATGGTACGTGATATGCTCAATTCCCTTATGCAAAAAGGCTTTTGGCTGGGGTGCAGAAATTAAATCTAAAATTGATATTTGAACGACTTTTTGCTGAAGAAGTGGTGGTGACTATCCAAAGGAAAGAGCATTCTGAACAACGAAATGCTCGTATTTTTAAACGAGGTTAAAAGATTACCCATAACTGACCTGCTAAGCGTTCTACATCGACCAAGATTTCTTGAGGAGAAACCATTGCAGGAGAACATTTCCAAGAATACTTCTTTGCGAACTGCCAAGATAATGAAATCGCAGACGCTTGTAAAAAGGACTTCTTGATGCATAAATCATTTTTGCAACCCGAAAGGAATTGACACATGACGAAGTATTGCTATTTGGTGAGCCACTGATTCAATTACGCCTGTAGACGTTGCTTCTCTTGGTGACCAAAGTGGTCAGCACAACTTATTTATGGTGGATCGAAGTCAATATCGCCTGTAATTTACAGGCCTTAGGAATTGCACAAAACTTTTACAGGATTGCCAGATAATGAAATCGGTAATCGATTCTAACGTTTTTGAAACAGCATGACATTGACACTAGCACTATTTTCCGACTTGGTGACCGACTTGGGGTTTATTATCTGGAAAAATGGATTTGGTTGCCACAAAGTGAAGTTTTTATGACCGCAAGCATACTAGTATCAGTCAGATTCGTCCTGAAATGCTGGATATGGACTGCTTGTTTAAAGAATCAGCCATTTTCATTTCAGTGGCATCACAGTTGCCATTGATGCGCAAGTCCGTGAAGTGCTACTATGTCTTTTTGCAAAGAAGCAAAGCAAAGGAACATCACTATTTCTATGGGATCTCAACTTCGCACTAAAATGATTTCTGTATTTAGAAGCCAAATATGAATTTTTCAAAATTCGCTCGCTATGCCGACTATTGCTTTGGAATCGATCCAATATGGCAGATGAAACAGATCTTGACATGTTTCCAGAGAAACAGCAAGTTTAGCGGAGATTGAAAATCGCATGCGTCATTTAAAAGAAATCTATTCCTTTAAAGCCATTTTTCATACGTTCCGCTCCACTGATTCACAAGATAAAAATGTCTATCAGGCTTATGCACTCAGTGATACATTTGAGCAATCTGTCCAGCTAAAAACTGCTGTCTATCAACGCGTTGAAGCGGAGATGCTTTTGTTTCTAGCACACTCTATCAATTACTCATGCAAGCTTCTTTAAAAAGATACACTTGACTTTGCTGTTGCTAGTCGACCATGAAGTGTACTCTTGCTGGCGACAGTATGAGCAAATCTGCTACAGCCATTGAAAAATTGCTAACAACCACCAAAGATATTCGTTAGAGAATAGCATGACTAAATCAGATATCATTATTGAATTAAAAACACAAAAAATTGTCGTTGTTGTTCGTGGAAAGACAAAAAGAAGAAGGCCCTCAAAGCATCTATCGCCTGTATCAAAGGTGGTATCAAAGCTATTGAAGTTGCTTATACCCAATCAATACGCTGGCGAAATTATAAAGAGCTAAACCACCTATATCAAGATGATGCCAGTGTTTGTATCGGAGCTGGAACTGTACTGGATGCTGTAACCGCAAGAGATGCAATGCTAGCAGGAGCTCATTATATTGTTTCTCCTTCTTTCTAACTCTGAAACTGCAAGAATCTGTAATCTCTACGCATTCCTATATTCCGGGTTGTATGACCTTAACAGAAATCACCACAGCACTAGAAGCTGGCGGTGAAATCATCAAACTCTTTCAGGAAGCGCTCTAAGTCCAAAAATATATCTCTGCCGTTAAAGCACCGATTCCTCAAGTAGCTATCATGGTGACAGGTAGGCGTCAATTTGGATAATGTTTCAGATTGGTTTTCTGCTGGTGCGGATGCCATTGGTATTGGTGGAGAATTTAACAAACTTGCCAGCCAAAGAGTAGTTTACAGAAGCTGATCACAACAATTGCTAAACAATATACCGCACTGAAGTAAAAAGCTAGTCCTTTTCCATTAAAAAGAAAAACAGAAATCTATTTATTTTGAAAACTACAAAGCTAAACAGGCTAGGAAAAATCCTAGCCTGTTTTATAACTATCTTACACTATCAAAAGTACCTATAGAGGACGATTTGTCAAACCAGATAACCCTACCTATTTTTCGTTTTGCTAAGTAGATACTCCTGTTAAGAACTACCAACCCTACAACAATCAAGGCGCCCATAACCGTTGTTCCTGTCCTTGGTAAAATCTTTTGTTTTTGGTGCTGGCTGGTTGAGATGGATCATACAGATTTTTCAATACAAAAACCTGATGCTGTATCCCCACTAATCTCTGAGCGATAAGAGCAACAACCTCTTCAGTGATGGTATAATGAATTTCTTTTCCATTTTATATTTTGGTTTTATTGGTAAATTCTGCACGCCATTCTACCGTTTTCATTTAGTCTAATCGTTTGAGACTCTATCTTTTTCCCGTCAGCCAGCAAATTCACTGTAATATGATTTGGACGTTTTCCGGCTTGATTATCTTTGTCATCCCAATGTTTCTAACCGAGATATTTGTTCTTGCATCATCAAACTGATCTGTAATATTTAATGTATCATTTTTGACAGTCTGCTATTGTTCTCTAGCTTTAAGGATATTCACTTGTCCAGCTGCTGTTACTTCAAAAAGACAATATCACTGACAACTGTGTAGCCATTAGGGGCCCGATTTCTTCATGGAAAAGTATAATTCCAGGCTCTAAACTTAATTCGTGTGCTTTTTACCTGACTCTGATGTCCAAGAAGCAACGACGTCACCCTGTGTTCCTTCTCCTTTATAAACATGAAGCTTAGCACCCGAAATCCTTTTTACCATTTGGATTTAACTACTGATTTTTGATCTTCTTGTGCCCTATTTTTGATTGACAACTGTTTTTCAAAACAGATTTGTTCTGTTCCAAAATCAGAAGAGGAAATCTTGAAACTCTTTCATCAGTTTTCATAACCATCTGGTGCCTTGCTTTCTTTTCAAGGTGTACTCATCTTTCACAAGATGTGACAATTCTCCCATACCATTCGCATCCGTGGTAATGGTTCCAACCACTTCTTTAGTACGATTGCGAATCACTTGAAAACTCAGCATTTGTAAAGAGGCTGACCATTAGCATCAACTTTTTCTAACCTTAATCGTGAAGTCTTTGTCCATCTGCTTTACCCATTAGCTTTTTACATAGCGTGTTTCAACTTCTGTAGTTCTATTACCAGTATTGTCAGCTATTAATTTGGCTTTGTTTATGAAAAGCATCCCAATCTTTTGGCTCACCGTTTAGTTTAACTTATAATTGATATAGTAGCCCTCGTTTGGAGCAATATCCCAATCTTTGACAGTAGCTTTTCGCTCATTTACTGTAATATTAGCTTTCAATTTAGCTGTCACATCTTCTGCATGCTGCAATTCCCACTCAGAAATTTGTCGAATTGTAAAAGCCATACTCCTTGATAATCTTGACAGAGTCAGCCTCAATAACACCATTTGCCCCATAAATTCATCTTCAATAACAGCATTTTTAAAGAGTTCTTGTGTCCGATTTAGCGCTACATCATAACCCAAACGTTCTGGATCGTTTGTTAAAGGCCATCCACCTTTTACAATTGAGAATTTTTCGGAATCGCCTGCACCAGCAAATCCTGGACTACCTGCATTTGTAATCTTACCATCAATTTTAAATTCCAAATCGACTTTTCCATTAACTTTATGATCCCGATGATCAAAACGAACATGAAAATCGAATGTCCCTTTAATGTCAGAATGTTTTTCAACATAATCTGTATAGGTCAAGACAATTTTTTTCTTCGCTGCATCAATCTTTGCTACTGCAACAATATCTCCCTGACTGCTTACAATATTAAAACTTTTATTAGGCGAGTTATAAACAAGCTGTTTGGGAAATCAATTGTGGTCGTATCACCTGCTTCTACCGTATTATTTGGCAACGAGAAAGGTTGCACTAACCTTGAAATCCTGCCATTTTTAAGATCACCCTGTAGAGGTTTACCTTCACTACTTTCGTGACTTTCATTGACGTGATAACATTCAGAATCGTTTTGGCATGAATCACCTGATTACTATTATATTAAAACCAAATATCAGTGCTATCAAAAATAATACACACCAATTCTCTCCTTTGGCTTTTTCCAATCTTTAACACTATGGTTCCTCCAACCAAATAAAATAGTAACAATCATTAAATAGTTACCTCATGTATTATATTATATAATATTTTAGTTAAAAATAGGCAACGAACTTCTAATTTTATGTAATTTTTGTTATTTTTATCATCATAACTATTAATTAAGTAACAATCATGATGGAGCAAGATAGACTGAAAGTTACATAATCAAAAACCGAAAAACCTAAATCCTTAGATTCTCGGTTTTTGGGGACTTATTTCAATCGAAGACTGAAATAACTGCTTCCCATCAATAGCATACCTACAAGAGGTAAAAACGCTGCTATATTCCCTGTTTGAGGAAGTGTTGGCTGATTTTCTTTCGTTTTTCCTGTCTTTTTTGACGAATCTTCAACAGTTGGTTTTGATGCTAATTCTTTTAAAGACACTATCTTTATTAGCAGACTTCTTCGTTTCTGGATTGTAGTAAGAAACTTTGTAGCCATTATTTTCCTTACGAATAGTATAGATTCCTCGTTTCAAAACTTGGAATTTATTGAAATGTGGACACAGAATCGTCATATTTGACAATTCCCCAAATTTTTCTGCTTCGCATCATAGACTGCTTGTAATTTATCATTATTTTTCAAGAAGACTACCCTCTAAATCTTTCACCATTTGATTAAAAGTAGCACGATCTACATTTGGAATAAGCATATAACATAACTATCCCCATTTTGTTTATGTGCCTGACTAATTGTGATAAATTCATTTTGTAATTGAGCTGCTGGCTGAGCATCATTGATATCTTTCCACGCACCTTTTTGGATAGCTTTCATCATTGTAAGATTGTCTTTTTAAAGAAGAAATAACCAATACTCTTTTTCTTATCTGCAGATTCAAGAAAGACACTCTTCGTTTCATTGTATGCTTGTTCTTTATCCGTCAAGTTCGCTTCCTTATCATTGACATAGACCTTATATGGGCTATCAACCTTTCTTTTGCTCAATAGTTGTTGATGCTGCATCCTTTGATGTATTCTTGATATTGCTTCCAAGAAAAGCTATTTTTATCATTCAGCATAAACCAACTCTTATGAACCGTTAAAGTTTTTGTTCCAATTTAGTGAAGTCCATTGCTGCGGTTGCATTTTTCTCATCCAGTTTATTGGTTCCTACAAAACCAGATGGCAACACTTTCCCAGTTTCTGTATCAGAACGCTTGGCATCTGTCTCTGTTGTTCCTGGCATCTTATAAGGATTCACTGTTGGCCAGTAGCCATTACTATAATGACTCAAATCACCATTATACAGATAAAACATTCCATCACCAGTGTGCCAGCCACGTTTATTTTCCTTGTTCATACTTTCATAATTTTAATGTACGACTAGAAAACATAGATAGCTCAAAGCCAAAATCCTTTTTCAGCATTATACATAGCAGTTTTATCCATATTGTTAAAAAGCTGATAAATAACTTTCTCCTGAGAGTGACAGGGACTGTATCATCTTTCAACAAAGCTTCCATCAAATTAATATCTTTGTAAGTCTTCAAATTTCTAAAGACATCATGATAAGTATCAGATTTTACAATTGTCTTTACAAGAGATTTCAGATTTTGTTTTATTTCTCCTTCAGACATTTCGGCAATGCGATGAATCCCTCTAAGTACTTCAACTGCTGCTACATGGTCTTCACTATTAGCGCGACTAATAGAGCGTCCGCGACTTAAGTCCATTAATCTCCATGAACCATCAAGGGCACCAAATGACTTTGTTAATCCAATGATACATCGTCTGCATTTTTGCTGTATCCAATTGGAGTGTCTGTCTTTTGAATAACTGGTAACAATTGAGATAAACCATCAATTAAAAACACTACCGTAAGCACCTGTATAAGCAACATTTGTATGGTCAATGTAAGAGCCATCTTGATAAAAACCCTCGCCTTTATTAACCAAAGTAAATACTTGTTCAATTGAACGAATCGTTGATGAAATTTCTTGATCATCTTTACGTAAAAGACCTGCAATTACTTTAACTCGTCCCATATCAACTAGGTTTCCGCCCAAAGCTTTAAAAGGATTATTTGTTGTTTTTCGGAAATTTTCTGGATCCGGCACAAATTTCTCAATAACATCGGTATAAGTTTTGATTTCATCATCGGAGAAATACTCTTTCATCAAAGATAGCGTATTATTGATTGCACGTGGTGTACCGATTTCATAATCCCACCAGTTTCCAACAATGCTTTTTGAGCTGTTATAGACATTTTTATGAAGCCATTCCATCGCATCTCTTACTGTACGAATAACTTTAGCATCTTGATAATATTGAGATGAAGGATTGGTCACTTGTTTCGCCATTTCTTCTAATTTACGATAAGTAGCAGTTAAATTAGAGGATTTTTGATGATCTGATAATTCCTTCCAAAGGCTTTTTCCGATCAGCTTGTGAATCAATACTTTCTAAACTCTTCTTGACCTTTCCTTCTAATTCTTGGTTCAATTTCTTCATATTGTCATTACTAGAATTATAGTATTGATTTCCAGCAATAATACCATTCCAATCATCCAATCGTTCTGTGTATTTATCCTTTACAGAAGGCTTTACTGTCAAAAGGAATCTTTTTGATTTCTTTTCCCATCTTTAGAGACTGTAATAGTGGTTGTCCCTTCTTTCAAAGGTTCCACTAATACCATTTTACAGTCATAATCTACTATTTTTCAACAGTATATGTATAATCTTCTCTAGTGAAGACGTACTTTTTCCCCCAACGGCAAATTGACCATTTTCTCTAAACTCTTTTCAGATGTTTGAGATTTGTCAACTGACTGATTGAGGGCTTCCATCAATTCTACATCTTTGAAAGAAACCGTTCCTGTCCCTGTTTCGTAGAACAATTCTAACTTGATCTTGTTCACGGATAAAGTTGGACTATAATCAGTTTCAATCGTCTTCAATCTTCGGTTCCTTTAAATTCAGAAGAATTCCAGAGTTGTTTCTTGTTTCCTACTTCTTCAACAATTCGGACTTTGGCAATTCCGTCTTATTTTCCGTTTTTAACCTTAAAACGCAATTTATATTTTTATTTGGCTGTAAATTCACTTCTTGATAAACAACAGCTCATAAGTTTCTGTTCCAGAAATAGTAACCGCATTATCTTTTTACTTCAATCGTTCTTGCTGAAGTATTGGTAGAGCTTTTTAGTATCAAGCCAAGCATTCCATCCAACAGCTTTACTCCTGTCCAAAAGGCCACTTTTTGCTTCTGTTTGGCTGAAATTTCCATTTTTACAAGATTTTTCTACCTGTCGCGCTTTTCAGCAGTAGAGTGCTTCTGAGTTTGCTGAGTGGCATTTATTGGCGTTTCGTCTGCTGTAACTGTCAATAAATGATGAAGTAAAAAATCCTGATAATGCAAGAGATGACAGACTAAATAGCATCTTTTTGTTTTTGATTGCATGTATAAACCTCAATTAATTATTCTATAAAATAAAGAGCTATAAATCTCAAAATGAAATTTATTCTTTTTAGTAAACCGGTTTACTAAATCATATCATTTTTAATTCTATTTGTAAACGTTTTTCTGATAAATATCTGTTTTCGTCTTGTAAATATTATCTGTTTATACTTCATGACTGACACGACACTTCCTAAACTTTTTCAATTTTATTGAATATAACAAATCCATTCTAAAATGGAAAAATCTTTTTAGAATCGACTAATAAGATAAAAACTGTTACAATGAAAGAAAAAATAGGAGAAAGCACTTATGACTAAAATATATGATTTTTCCATTTTCGATCAGAATAATCGATCTATCTCCCTAGAAATTTATAAAGGGAATGTTCTGCTTATGTGTCAATACTGCAACAGGTTGTGGCTTGACCCCTCAATATAAGGGACTACAACACCTCTACACCCGCTATCAAAAACCAGGGCTTTGAAATCCTCGACTTTCCTTAGTAATCAATTTATGGGGCGGGCACCAGGGTACAGCAGAAGAAATCAATCGTTTTTGCAGCCTCCACTACCAAACTACTTTTCCACGTTTTGCTAAAGTTAAGAGTCAATGGTGAGGAAGCAGATCCTCTCTATATCTGGCTAAAAAGAACAACAAAGCTGGCCCCCTCGGAAAAAGAATCGAATGGAATTTTACTAAATTTTAATAAACCGAGAAGGGCAAGTTGTGAAACGATTTTCATCTAAGCAGAACCTAAAGAGATTGAGAAAGTTTACAAAAGCTATTATAACATTATAAAAAGAGCACCTTTCGAGGTGCTCTTTATAAGTATCGTAATTCTTTTGAATTAACGTTTTGAGAATTGTGAGCTTTACGAGCTTTCTTAAGACCTGGTTGAGTGGAACCTACATCTCTTTAAATACTAAAAAGCGCTTTACTATTGCACTTTTTATCACTATGTTCTTTTCACTTTATGTTATATTGATTTTAAATAATTTCATTTTAAATAAGGTGAATTTTTGTAACACTTCATAAAAATACTGAGCTAGGGGTTATCTTATTAGATAAAGGTGCCCTATTTCGATTAAATGAATATAAAAGTTGCTCAAAACAAAGAAAAGCCTTCAAATCAATATTTGAAGACTCTTAATCATACCGGAGGCCGGGGTCGAACAGACACGTCCTTGCGGACACTGGATTTTGAGTGCGATACTGTTATTTTTAAAGCTAAAAATACTAATTTAATAAAGCTTCTTATCATTTTAGTCTCTTAGGAACATTGAACTTTTTGTTTTTAGATACTTTTTAGAAATCATCCAAAATATCTTAATCATCTCTTCTTTTTCATAAGCTAACTCATCAAAAGCATAGCCCAATAGTGTTTGATATTACTTTCAATATTAACCACAGAAAATCCCAATTTCAGTAAAAATGTTATAGAAGCTCTATTTTCTGAATGAACTTTTGCTAAAATTTGTTTAATACCCTAATTGTAAAAGGATAATGATATTAATCTTTTGTAATGCTTCTGTAGCACACTCCAGCTTCAAAAGTTTTTATTTAAAGTGCAACTGATAAAAACTTTCTCATTGGTCTCAGGTCTAAAATTAATATTTCGATTAATTCACTGTTGATTTTAAAAAAGCCCATATTTTTCCTAAAGGTGCTGATAAGTGCCATGTGACTAGACCTTCTTCGGTTTCTTTCAATGTTTTTATGAGGTAAATTGTCATATTTAAAGGCTTTAACACTAACCTATCTGTTCCTAATATAATCTTCTTAGAAAAAAATTTACTAATAATCTTATTGTATTCATTTTATCTCTCTTTCTTATATTATAATTAATCTTGATGTTAGTGTGATGTCATGGATACGTTTTGGTAGAATAGTTATCTAACCAAAGGAGATGCCCTGAAATCATACTAACATCATTCCTTTATTTAATGTCTGAATTTATTACTATTATACCCCTTTTTATCCGTCCACTCATAACAAAAGAAGTGATTCCTCACTCTCTTTTGTAACCGCTACTTTTATCCTTCATTTTTCTGCGTGCATACCCTACAATAGCAAGCAAACTTCCTGATATTAGCATCAACCAAGCATACAAAGATAGCTTCCTCCATCTCCTGTTTGCGGAAGATCTTGTTTTGGAGTTGATGGCGTTTTTGATTTTCCAGGCGTTGGTACGCTAGGAGCAGCTTGATCGGTCACCGTTAGCTTGTTACCATCCGCCTTAACACCGTTCCCATTCGCATTCTTGACCGTCACTTTTCCTTGAACATCTACTTCGAATGTGATATCCGTTACGGCCAAGTAACCAGTTGGAGCGGATTCTTCATGGAAAGTATAAGTGCCGGCTTTCAGTTTGATTGTTTCACTTTGACCTGCTTTAGAAGTCCAGGAATGAACGACTTGACCTTGCGCATCCTTCAGTTGGATCTTCGCACCAGCGATTTCTTCTAGCCACATTCACCTTACTGAAGACAACGTCTTGTTCATTCGGTACGCTAGGGAGCAGACGATCGGTCATCGTTAGCTTGTTACCATCCGCCTTAACACCGTTCCCATTCGCATTCTTGACCGTCACTTTTCCTTGAACATCTACTTCGAATGTGATATCCGTTACGGCCAAGTAACCAGTTGGAGCGGATTCTTCATGGAAAGTATAAGTGCCGGCTTTCAGTTTGATTGTTTCACTTTGACCTGCTGTAGAAGTCCAGGAATGAACGACTTGACCTTGCGCATCCTTCAGTTGGATCTTCGCACCAGCGATTTCTTCACCAGCCACATTCACCTTACTGAAGACAACGTCTTGTTCATTCGGTACGCTAGGAGCAGCTTGATCGGTCACCGTTAGCTTGTTACCATCCGCCTTAACACCGTTCCCATTCGCATTCTTGACCGTCACTTTTCCTTGAACATCTACTTCGAATGTGATATCCGTTACGGCCAAGTAACCAGTTGGAGCGGATTCTTCATGGAAAGTATAGGTGCGGCTTTCAGTTTGATTGTTTTCACTTTGACCTGCTTTAGAAGTCCAGGAATGAACGACTTGACCTTGCGCATCCTTCAGTTGGATCTTCGCACCAGCGATTTCTTCACCAGCCACATTCACCTTACTGAAGACAACGTCTTGTTCATTTGGTACATAGAGCAGCTTGATCAGTCACCGTTAGCTTGTTGCCAGCTGCCTTGACGCTGTTGCCATTGGCATCCTTAACTGTCACTTTTCGCTGAACATCTGCTTCGAATGTGATATCCGTTACGGCCAAGTAACCAGTTGGAGCAGATTCTTCATGGAAAGTATAAGTGCCGGCTTTCAGTTTGATTGTTTCACTTTGACCTGCTTTTAGAAGTCAGGAATGAACGACTTGACCTTGCGCATCCTTCAGTTGGATCTTCGCACCAGCGATTTCTTCACCAGCCACATTCACCTTACTGAAGACAACGTCTTGTTCATTTAGTGCGCTAGAGCAGCTGATCAGTCACCGTTAGCTTGTTGCCCAGCTGCCTTGACGCTGTTGCCATTGGCATCCTTAACTGTCACTTTTCGCCATGAACATCTACTTCGAATGTGATATCCGTTACGGCCAAGTAACCAGTTGGACGGATTCTTCATGGAAAGTATAGGTGCCGGCTTTCAGTTTGATTGTTTTCACTTTGACCTGCTTTAGAAGTCCGAATGAACGACTTGACCTTGCGCATCCTTCAGTTGGATCTTCGCACCAGCGATTTCTTCACCAGCCACATTCACCTTACTGAAGACAACGTCTTGTTCATTTGGTACGCTAGGAGCAGCTTGATCAGTCACCGTTAACTTGTTGCCAGCTGCCTTGACGCTGTTGCCATTGGCATCCTTAACTGTCACTTTTTCCTGAACATCTACTTCGAATGTGATATCCGTTACGGCCAAGTAACCAGTTGGAGCAGATTCTTCATGGAAAGTATAAGTCCGGCTTTCAGTTTGATTGTTTCACTTTGACCTGCTTTAGAGTCCAGGAATGAACGACTCGACCTTGCGCATCCTTCAGTTGGATCTTCGCACCAGCGATTTCTTCACCAGCCACATTCACCTTACTGAAGACAACGTCTTGTTCATTCGGTACGCTGAGAGCAACTTGATCGGTCACCGTTAGCTTGTTACCATCCGCCTTAACACCGTTCCCATTCGCATTCTTGACCGTCACTTTTTCGCCCGAACATCCACTTCGAATGTGATATCTGTTTGCAAGCCAGTAACCAGTTGAGCGGATGCTTCATGGAAAAGTATAGGTGCCAGCTTTCAATTTGACCGTTTCACTTTGACCCGCTTTAGAAGTCAGGAATGAACAACCTGACCTTGGGCGTCTTTCAATTGGATCTTCGCACCAGCTATTTCTTCACCAGCCACATTCACCTTACTGAAGACAACGTCTTGTTCAACTATTTCCTTAGGTAAAATTGTAAATGTTTGCGATTTATCTTTTGGATCATTATGCGATAGTTCTTGTTTTTTATCCGGTTTTCCATCTCCATCTGTATCTATCACGTTTTTTAATGAAACAACTTTTTCAAAGACCACATAGGATTTTCCTGCTTCTAAATCAAGCTTTCCAAAGTTTAATGTCCATTTCCCTTTTCCTGTTGCATCTGTTTTTAAATCGTCACCACTATTGACTACAGAAACCGGTCGTCCTGGATTAACAAGTTCTCCATCTTTTACTTCGTAAATTTCACCTATAACATCATATTCTGTATTTGGATAAAGACCACTATATGTTATCTTATCAGAGACTTCAACCCCACCTATAACGTCTTGCGCCTTCAATGTAGCAATGTCGTTTTCATGAGGTTTTTCCACCTGCTGTTACTGTAGTCTTTATTTCCCCGACAGGGTTGATCTACTTTCAATCTACCAGTTACAATGGCTTGGTATCCTTTTTGACCTTGAACCCATTCAGGTTTATAGCCACGAAGTTCAAAATTACTAGGTATACCGATGCTATTCACAGCGTCACGCAGTAAGTACACTGCTTTTTGACCTTGTTTTGAATATTTATAATACAAATATGAATTAGTATCTTTATCCACCTTTTTGTCCATCTGTATAACGCCATATTTCATTTTGTACAACAGTATAAAATTCATACATTGCATCCTGTGGATTCGTCCAACCAAACTTGTCCGATAACATTTGTAGGGTCTTTCAAATAAATATAAATCAGTTTAGATACTTTATCCCAAAGTTCCTCTGGACTTGTAGGAATGTTACCATACGTATGATTATCTCTAACAAAGCTTATTAAAGCTTTCTTTATTGAGGTTTGAGATTTGTTCATACACCCCAAAAATACTCATCCTTTTTGAATCATATCCTGGATATTTCTTGCTATTTGCCATACAAAAACCGAATAGTTCTGTAGCTGTATGCAATTCATCTGATGTAACTCATTCCTAAACGGTTTTCTCCCCTGCCGAGTAATATTTACCATTTGGCGATACTCCCGTAGCATCATTAGGGAAATCCATCTGCTTTTAATTTTTGAAGATGGGTAAATGATACTTACTATTACCATCAAAATACAACCAAAAACGAAATTGCACTTTTGAAAAATTGTCCACTTCTCTTTTTCATTTTCATTACTCCTTATAATTTTTTTATTTTTGAAACAATGTATACAAAAATCGACAAAAAATACATATCTATCCATCACGTACATATTCTTGCCGACTACAACTTCTTACATCACGAAAAAAACAGAACCATAAATCTGCCCGTCTGGCCAAAAATTGTCTGCAAAATCGCTATTGCCATCCCTTGTTATTCCTTTTTCATACAACCTTATGGCCACATTATAGCAAATAAATTAAATTTATGCTATGGTTTTTCGAAAAAATTTATTAAAAACGTTTTTCTTTCTTTAGAATCTAGTAATGACGATCGAAAAAGAAGGAATATTTAAATATTCTATTCTGGTCGGTATTAGTTGATATAATTTCCCTAAATATTTCTTAGATACACTCTCTTTTGATCGTGGCATGAAACGACTCAATACAGCTATTATGGATTTTGAGAGCTCCATAGCGTTTGGCAGAGGAAAGGTAGGAGAGCAATAACGGTTTTTCCTTGACAGCTTCTAATCCTTAGCAATCAATGAATCGAATTAGGTATGTAAGATTTAAAAAGTTTAACCCCATATTTTTCTGACAGTCGCTTTAAGCCGATACCTTGTTTCTTAAGCCGATGGTTTTGGTTTTGTCCTCATAAGTGAGTTTCATAATAAAAACACCTTTTTCTGTTATCATTAATTTGGTTAATTTATGGTATTCTTCTAACTCGTGAAAGATACTTTTTACTATCTTTTTATGGATATCCGGTTTAATAGTAAACCCATTTTTCAGTATATAAAAACTATATGCTGAAAAAGCCATATATATTCATTTCAAAATATTACATATTCTGTTTATTAAACATACTTTAACCTAAAACAAAACATAGCAAATTATTTTTAAGCTTTGTTTTTATTTAATTTTTCAAATCAAGAACCTTTATCTAATAGTGTTCTTATGTTCCAATATAAAATTAACATCATTTGCAATTTCCTTAATCTTATCAGCCTGTCTTAAAAAAATAATTGGAGTTGTGAAAGAACGTCTCGGACATGCATTTATAACAACTACAATTGACACTTGCTCTTACCCATCCAAGCAAACAAGTTGCATTGGCAAATAAACTATGAAGTTTATTTTTAAATGGTTGAAGAAATATCATTTGTCTTTTTGAACAATATATGCTATCATGGAGATACAATGAAAAAGCCAATATTTGAGTTCTATACTAAGACCAAATGGTCATAATAATTTGTAGAGTTTTATAAATCCTTACCACAAAAGATAAAGAAAAACACTGGCAACTATTAGCACTGATACAAGAACATGGACTATTAACTGCCCAGCATATGGAATGGGTAAAGAAAGTAAATAGTGATATTTTTGAAATTCGTTCCAAGTATCATCTAATATTCAACGTGCTCTCTACTTTCATGCTGTGGATAATAGACATATTATTACTCATGGTTTTACAAAAAGTCCCAAAAACACCAATTAATGAAATTAAAAGGCACAACTCATCAGAGATTTGAAGGGGAACAGAAAAATGGAAACAATTAAATTCAATGATTTCTTAAATGAACAACTTAGTGATGATTCTTTTAATGAGGGCTACAAGCTGAAAAAGTCATTTTAGAAAGTGCGTTAGCTGTTGCTAATGCCCGTTCAAAAGCCGGTCTAACACAACGCCAACTTTCAGAACTATCCCATGTTCCTCAATCAACTATCGCTCGTATTGAAAGAGGACATAACACTAGTATTGAAACTATGAGCAAATTGACTGTAGCTCTTAAGCAAGAACTAAAAATTAGTATTGGTTGAGTGAGTTTTTAGAGAGAGAAGGATAGAACCTCTTCTCTTTTTCGTTACCTAAAATTACCATCAGAAACTAGAAATTTTTAGTAACCTTAAGCTCAGATATTGAAAAAGAAAGACAAAGTTTCTAAGCCTTGTCTTTTCAACTATACTAGCGACCCGAGAAATTTGATATTTTAGTTAGGATTACTTTGTTGATTTAAAAAGCACTTGGACAATCTAGACTACTTAAGAAAGTAGCTTATTTTTGGGAGAAAAATTGGAGATTTTTGTAGAAACTAGTTTAATAAAGTATGCTTTTATTCTATACTACGTTCTTCTTATCAGATAGAAAATCTGAGTCCTATGCTCTCAATGGAAACATATAAATTTTAATTGAACAAGCATTAGATCGTTTTGGAAAATTAAAATCTACAAAAGGTAACAAAATAACCTTGTTTAGAACACCAAAAGAAACTTTATGGATATTCTAAAACGGAATGGAAAAAGAACAAAGACAGCAACTAAAACTATTCGGAATTAAGCAGAGTGAAAAAACAATTTCTCTTACATGCAACAATAGATCAAATGGGGTTAATGTTCCTCTTCATATAGACTACTAAATCATAGAATGAACTCTATACGAAGACAATATCTTGGGCTTTCACCAGCTTCCCCACACAAATTAAGACTACTGGTGCTACTCTAGCAAGACGTGCTGATATATCCTTAGAGAAGATTTCAGAAGCACTTACCCATAGTGATAAACAAGTTACTAAAAACATATGTAAACACAACTGACACAGTTAATCAAACAGTCGGTGAGATTGCTTTTAGAAATCTCAAAAAATGGCTCAGGGAAATTTCGGGGAATCTCTTGTTTTTTAGCCAAAAAAGACACCCAAGATAGTTCTCTTGAATGTCTTGAAACCCATTGATATAATCGTGTTGATTAACGTTTTGAGAATTGTGAAGCTTTACGAGCTTTCTTAAGACCTGGTTTGAACACCTCATGTTGAATGAATTTCAATATATGCTTAATATCAATGTTTCCACATGTTTTTAAGAAAGAAATATTTCATCTAATTTAAATAACTTTCAATTGAATGGTGTGAATTTTTACCTAAAAATAAACGAATTGAGCTAGATTTCTACCAAAAAGTTCACACCATTTTGAATTGTTACTGTGTACTTTTTATGAGATTTGATTCTTTTGTTTTACAAATAGTTTTAGTGTCAATGTAGTACTATTGAATAAATAACAGTTAAAAGTAGTTGAATGAGTGTAGCTAATTATCGAAATATTCCTTGAAACAGGGTTTAAAATATTCAATACTCCTAATGGGCTAAAAAGATAATAATAAGTTATTTTTGTCTAATAAACTTCTTGAAATCAGTTCTCCTAAACCTCTTAACAAACAACTCAACTAGAGGTACTCGATAAAGAATTTGTTATCAAAAATAAACAAATAATTAATAGTACTATAAAAATAGTTGTAAAAACGTTGTAATTTTGGAATTAATCAGCTGTAAAAAGTAAACATATTATCTGCAGATGAAGAGTAGCTCAACTTTAAAAATCCAAATAGTAATGTTGTCGCTATAAAAGATGTTAAACTTAAAACAATTAAAAATTAAGAATGAGGTAAAAATAGATGCTAACAATTTTGAAAACAAAATTTCTACTCGTTTTAACCGGTGTGACTAACAATGATTTAATTGTTTTTGCTGAATTTCTTGATAAAACGGTACTAATGCTACTGTAACTCCGACTATCAAAGCAAATATCGAAAAATGTATCGCTGGAGGTTTAAAACATTTCCAAATGAAGATTCTGGTGCAACCATTCTTAGATACAGTATCAATAGAGAAATGACACAAACAAACCCTCAAAAACATAGAAAATCTTTTCCCAGCAAAATAATTTGAACAACTCAATCTTTATTAATTTAAGCATATCAAACCTCCATATCTCTCTGCATTTTGATAAAAATATCTTCAAAAATTAGTTTTGTTTCTCAGAAAAATTTATGATGGAGATATCCTGACGTAATAACTCTGATGAGTAATTTCTCCTTTACCTCTTTCATTGATTCTATAATCAAGAATAACTCAGTTGCTCTATTCTCTCAGAAAAACAATGTTTAAGTTATTTAAGATAGACTTTGTGAAGTTCTAGTTATCAGTTTTTCCAACAGCAAACGTTCTTTATAGATCCAAGTGATAAAAATTCTGTCTTTTTCCTTGGAAAATTACTTTCCATGATTGATAATTGTAACTGTATCTACTAACTTACTTAATTCTTCCAATGAATGACTCAGTACAATCAACTCCTTTTTGAACAATTCAATGAGCAAGTCTCTAAACTCTTTCATTCCTATGGGATCTAATCCATTGAATGGTTCATCTAATAATGAGATAGTTGGCTGATGGATTAAGGCTTGAGCAAGCCCCAAACGTTGTTTTCATACTAATGAAAAACTAGATACTTTACAATCCACACTATTGTCTAAACCAACTAAATGAGATAGTTTAAAAGATCTTCTTTTTGATAAGTTTACTTCATCATAAAGACTAGAAATAAACGATAAATTCTGTCTAGCTGTTAGAGATTCATAAAATGTGGGATATTCAATAATCGTACCAATAGTATTCAAATAGCCCTTTGATTTCCCTTCAATTAGTTTCCATTGATTTTTAATTTCACCAGATTCTTTTACTAAACCTAAAAATCGTCTTGAATATTGGTAGTTTTCCCAGAACCATTTTGTCCAATAGGTCCCATTATTTCACCACTCTGCAACTCAAATGACAAATCTTCAATTACTTTCTTTTTGTTATACGATTTATTTGGACCAATAATTTGTAGTAGTGCCATTTCGTCTTCCTTCTAGTTAACAACGTTTATGTTCAAACATACTATTTATTTACTTATCTAGGAAATCCATCATAAATGATTCTTCCTTTATCCATAACAATAAACTATCTACAAATTTCATGAGCTATCTTCATGAAAAATACTAATATTATCATATAATTGAATTTAAATATTCAAAAACTTTTTCTCAGATTCTTTATCCAAACTACTTGTCGCCTCATCTAATAATAAAATTTCAGGATTACTTAGTATAGCTCTAGCTAAACCAACTTTTTGTTTTTGACCACCAGATAAGTTCTCTCCATTTTCTAGAAGAAATAGCCCTAGCCCATTTCCCTCTGATGGAAAGTTCAAATAAACCAAATTCGATACAAATCCTATTGATTTCTTCATCTACAATCATTGAATTTCCCAAAGTTAAATTATCTCTCAGTGTCCCTTCAATACATAGGGATCCTGACTAACGTATGCTAACTTACTTCTTATATCAGGTAATCGATCTTTTGAAAGCTTTGTCCCCTCATAAATGATCTCTCCCTTCTTTGGATTAATGAGATACCTATCATTTTCAATAGTATGATTTTCCCAGAACCATTTGTTCCAGTTATTCCAATAATTGAACCTGTGTTATGTGTAATATCAATGTTATCGAGACTTTTATTAACTAAATTATATTGATAATCTACATTCTTTAGCTGGACTGTTTTTATCTGTTTAGTAAAACTTTTTATTAGATTTTACTGTCTGAATATTCCTTCTCGATTTCTAAAATATCAGTAACTCTTCAATAGAAACTAATGTATTTTGAAAATTCTCCAAATGATTTAATAATATTTTTACAGGTATGATAAAAAGTAGTTAGTGATTCAGCTACTAATTCGCCTAATGAGATAGTATCAGATATAACTAATTTGCTACTATCCAAAATAATTATTAATGTACCTATTGACTCCACTAATACAACCAAAGAGTTTAAAATATTTTTAAACTTAAAAATTTTTAAAAAGACCTTTAGAAAGTTCTAGAGTTGTATCGTGAAATTTATGAATGAATCTTCCTTTCTCCTGTTGTAATTTTATAGTTCCAATTCCAGATAATACTTCATTAATTATTGTTAATAAATCAGAGTGCTCTTTTTGTACATTTCGATTAACATTTTTCAATGGTGAAATAAAGATAATTGTAATAAATACATAAATAACTAATATTACAACTACCGACATAAATAAAAATTGGACTAATAGAGTACGAAGATGATTGCCCTTACTATTGCTAATATGAGTGTCTAAAACCATTGACAAAATCATATTAATTCCTTGATTTTGAATTTCAGTAATCATTATGAAACCTCGATAATATACTTCCTGAATCAGTTCTATCTATAAACTCTAGCGGTAAAGCCAATCATATGCCTGAAGAAAAGTAACATCAAGTTATTGATTCTTTCAGCCATTTTGCTAATACAAAACCATTTAATAGGCTAATTATTAACGGACAAAAATAGAGTATGACAAGAACCAATAATAATAAATCGATTCTTGAGATAATTTGACCTAAAATTCCGTCAAAAAGTATTTGACTTTCCATTATTTAGTATCATAATATCTATAACATTTTATAAAAGAAAAGCTCCAGCTATTGAAATTAATGATATTCTAAAGAATAAAAATTGTGTAAACAAATTTTCCTCTCTGAGGCTATGACATTTATAAGTTTAATATAATTTTATTAAACTGATTATTATCCTCCCAGAATCATTTTTGAAAAAGTTAAAATTGAACCTGACCACTTCTTATTAAATTGTTCAAAGTTAATACTTGTTTGCCCTCACCAGGATCAAAATATAGTTATTTTTGAGATTGCTATGTTTATAAACCACTAAACAAAATACCCTTTTGATGATTATTTAAAAATGTACAATAAAAAGAAAGCTGTAATCTATTATTTTTAATTCTTCTAATAACTCATCAAGTGTACCATTTAAGGCTGTTGAAGTTAACTTAAATTGCTCCCCTACTATCCCAATTGTATAAAGTTAGAGGCCCGATTTGTCAACTTTCATTTTTCCCTTATCAAAGACATGAACATTATTCCCCAAAAATGTATAATGGAGGTTAAGCATGCTGCACCACAGTCTTGAGCATCATGTTGCATGTACTCCTCTAAAATAATTTTTCCATGAGTTTTTCCTCAAAATCATATTTTCACTAGTAATACTATAGCAACCCCTAATATCCACTTTTTGAAGAAAAAGCCACTTGAAAATAATCAAGTGACCTAAAAGATTATGCACGAACAATTGTTTTATGACCTCTATATTTTCTCTCATGGTCATATGCTGCAGCTTTGGCGGTTTCAACAAATATATGGTCATGACTGATATAACACAAGTCAGACAAACCCAAAACTGCTCCACCAACGACAGTCTGTTGTTCTTTTTACAGACATCATGACTGCAACCTCCTTTTATAATTTTTATTATTACTACTTTATGTCACCCTTTTTCAAATATATTATACAAAATGAAAGGGTTTTGAAAAGAAATTCGACAGTTATAGAAACTATAATTCTCATCACTTTGAACATTAAAAAGGAAGACCAGTTAGTCCTCTCCAGATTGTAACTATCAACCCACTACAGTTGACAATGAGCCTATTTCAATAACTCTCGACCTCTAATATATTCATGTCAAAGATTCCATACTACTATAATTCAACTAGATCAGCATCAGATAGATGGTCCAATTTCTGCAAAAATTGATTCATAGAAATACATCTAATCTTAAATTTTTCACGTCCCATCTGGAATTTTAGCATTTTTACTAGGATTCTTATCACTGAGATTAATATTTTAACTTCATCAGTTACGATTGTATAATTCTCTCTTTAGTAATAGCAATCAACCAGGGATCTGCAATTTTTCATTTGCCCAACCTTTTTCCGATAAAGAGAGCAGTATCTTTATATAAAGGACTATCTTGAATATATTGAATTACTCCCTCCACTCTCTAGCATAAGATTTATGGTCTATTAAATCTTTTCGTATTTATCATCTAACAGTCCCTAAACCATGGATCTTGATAATTCTCTGAAACCACTATATCAGGGAACTTTTACATTTAATTCAAAATACTCACAAAAATTAAGCCAGAAAGTTGGGGAAAAATTCATTACGATAATATCTATCATAAAAAGTTGATGTATATATTTGAATCTAATAAATACATTTATCCCTCTCCCTTACTCAATATCTTATATCCTTTATAACCGACTCAACAATATTAAAAGCATCTGTATATGTAATCTTATTTTTGTTGGACAGCAGTATTCACATATTTAAAGAAGTTATTGTCGATTCTGAATCTAAGATTATTACTATAATTCCCACCGTTGGAAGGTTTTCTGAGTTTTTGTATTTGCTTAAATTCTTCCTCTAATTCATAATTTATAGATTGATAAGTATCTTTTTGAAATCATTGATAAATCATATAAACGCATAGAGCAACAAACTTACTAACCTCAGTTTTTCTTTGAAATGATTTCTAAATTATCTTTATATTTTTCTCTTCATCAAATAAATCTATAATTAAAAAGATTTTGGAGCTAAAATTTCAGCTGTTACTGAATTTGTTATCGCCTCTTTTTATTTCGTTTTCACTCAACTCTTCGCTTTTCAATAAGTCACTATCTACCATACAATACATGAATAAATTCATGTATTAGCGTGAATAATTGACCTGCTTTAGAATCTAACTGATTGATAAAATCATAGGCGCTTTTTATCAGACAGAACAAAGCCCCTAAATTCTTTAATATTTAATGGACGATGAGTGTTATCTTTATACTTACCATTTAAAAAATATATATTCCTAAATTACCTAACACTTTTCTATAATGGTTAAATCGATTTTTGTAATCTCAGCTCCCAGAAGAGTTCGTGCTTTTTCTATTACTTCTTCATGTTTACTATCAAAATCAAAACATACCAACGAAATAACATTCATTCTCAACTGTATCTCTCAAAAGTCTTGTTTTTCTTGCATTTCAAGAATTGTAGCTTTTTAATTCCGGACTAATGTCAGATAAATATTGTGAATTTAAAGTTCTAAAATCAATATTTAAACTAATAGGGAGTAATTCTTTTCTTTGAGTACTAACAATCCAGTAGGAACATTAATAAGTTTTGAAAGTATTGATAATTGATTAAATGTCGGATCTAGTTCTCCAGATAAAGAATTTATCTATATTAGGCAATCTTTTACGTATTAATTCAATAGGAGTATTAGAATTATGAATATATGCTGATAAAACTTTATTATTTACTTTTATACGTTGCGTCATAATATACCTCCTATTCTACCAAAAATATTTAAAATATTTCTATTTATATTGGGAAGTAAAAGTAAAACAATGCGAGGTCCAATAATCGAGTCAATAACGAGTAACTCAACCTTCAAATAATTACATAAAAAGTCACTTTGGTATCTAATTACAAAATGTATGCTTTTTGAGTTAATCTGACATACTTTACACTACTCATGTAGTAATAAAATTATTCCTCTAGCTTGAATTGTCAAGGTAAAATCCAATTTATAAAATTAAGCTAGACAGAAAAAAAGCATCCCGTATTTTGGATACGAAATGCTTTCAATAAATGTAAATAAGTTTTAACGTTTACTAAATTGTGAAGCTTTACGAGCTTTCTTAAAGACCTAGTTGGAAACATTTCTATTTGAATAAGTTTCAAGATGGGCTTAAAAATCAATGTTTTCCACGTTTTCAGAAAAGAACAATTTCATCTAATTTGAATAATATTTCATTTAAATAGTGTGAACTTTATCCTAAAAATACACGAATTGAGCTGATAAATACTAAAAAGTTCACACCATTAGTTAAATTATTTTTGTTACATACATTTTTTAGATGATAGACCTCCTAATTTATTTCTTATAGCATTTGAGCAAACCTCCGTTATCAGAAAAACAACCAGAAAGAAAAAACCGCAAAATTAATATTTTCTTTCTGGTTGTTTTTCATAAATTGAATTTTCAGTAAAATACTTTACTCATTTATACTACCCTTACTTATGTACTTTCTTTCATCTAAAGAAAAAAATCTCGTATTCATCAATTTTTATTTCGTTATAGGGTAAGAAAGAAGAACAAACAAGAAAAACACGGCATAAAAACCCTATTCAGTTCATCGTCCTCAATCCTTGTCTGCTTCATTTTTCTTTTACGAGATCGTTTTTGTGAATCTTTTTCAGAGAGTTTTTTTGATCGATATACTTGTCAATGTTTTCGTAAAATTCTTGGTCGTCTCACTATCTAATTTTGTCGAATTATGGACTTGATTGACTTTCAATTGAACAGATTGAATACCGTAAGAGGCTTGTTTTTGGCGAATGGTTTCTAATTCTTCTTCTGAAATTGGATCTCCAACAACCGTCAAGACCAATTCATTATTCCTTGACTTGTAGACTTGATTAATGACCGTATGATTGGCGAACTCTTTTCCTACAAACTGTTTGATCCCTTCTTTTCGCGCTTGATCTATCGTCAGAGTGACTGCTGAATAACTGGCTGGAAGAACCAATAATACAATCAAGGATATCAAAGCCAATTTTCATTTTAATGTTTTAGCTCTTTAAAATGAACTTAAAGGAGATTTTCTCATCAAAATTCTTGTTCCAACAATGTTGGTTAGCATGATAAAGACACAGTTAATCAAGAAAAGATAGAGAGCCCCAAATAAAAATCGTACATTTCTATTAGCTAAACCATAGCCTGCAGTACAGATAGGTAGCATCAAAGCTGTTGCAATGGCTACTCCTGGCACGATATTGTTTGCTTCTTTTTTCCTTGAACCAATGACACCTGCTATCCCACCAGCAATAGCAATGAGAACATCCCAAATGGTTGGAGAGGTTCGTGCAATCAACTCGCTACTTGCATAAGATAAGGGAGAAATCCAAAAATACAGAGTCGATACAAAGCAAAGCTGACCAATACTTGAGTAAATCAAACCTCTAGAGATTGTTTGATTAAACGCGTATCAAAAATAGCTAAACCAAATCGAGTCCAACAATCGGTGTCATAGAGAGAAATCAGCATGGCTCCAATAATGACAGCTGTTGAATTCATATTTAGACCTATAGAGGCAATAAAAATCGCACACATCAAAATCACTGTATCTCTTAATCAAACATGAAGATCATCATATAATTTCTCACGGTATTCCCGTGTTGAATAGTTTCCGGTCATCGAGTTACTCCTTTTTATTTCATATAATTTTTGTTTCTGCCTGGATGATGGTAGAGACTTCTGTCCAATCTTACATACTTTAAATTCTCACCTATTATTCTTTTTGAAAATTTTCCTTTAAGTAGCCATCAGTCCATCTTAACATTATATCAAAATTTTACAGCCTTTTTACTGAAGAAATCTATCAATTGAACAGATAGAAAGCCAGAAATTTTAGATTCCTTATTCAAAAGAAGGAAGAACGGTATCTCCTATAAAAGAAGACGCAGTTTAATGATTAAACATGATGAGTGTGTTTGACAATCCATTGCTCCATTTTTATTTGCAACTAAAGCCATAGATTCCAAACGTGATGATGGTTAGAAGAAACCACTTAATCCAGTTACCGAACAGTTGTGCTCCAGTCCTGTCAAAGTACAGACGTTGACCATCCACTACCGTATGCTGGTTTTTCCATTTTGCATCTGCAAACCGCCCAGGTGTTTGCGATCCCATCGGAAATCACACAAACATAAGGCACTAAACGTTACTGGAAACTCATTCAACAGGAGAGCCGTAAACTCAGTGATAAACGTTTTTATCTCCCAACTTTTCGCTCACACTTGACCAATAAAGAGATTCTCGAAAACCTTCTTGCATACTCTCAAGAACTTAGAGAGCACTATGACCTCTATCAACTATTACTCTTTCATTTTCAAGAGAAACAAGCTGACCATCTCTTTGAGCTTATTGAAGAAACAATTTCTTGTGTAAATCCTATTTTTCAAACTGTTTTAAGACCTTTTTGAAAGATAAGGGCAAGATCATAAATGCACTAGAACCGCCCTACTCAAACGCAAAACTAGAAGCTACTAATAACCTCATCAAGATCATCAAACGAAATGCTTTTTGGCTTCCGGAACTTTAAAACTTCAAAAACTAGAATCCTCATTGCATTGAACATCAAAAAGGAGAGAACCAATTTGGTCCTCTCCAGGGTATAATTTTCCATCAACCCACTACAGTTGACAAAGAGCCGTTATTCTCAAATGAGACAACTCCTTTTTAGTTTTTTTATAACCTCAGCTTCTCGGTCTCTTACCTACTTTTTAATAGAAAGACTACGAAGGACGATTCTTAAAGTAGTCAGATTGTGCAATATCGAAAGATTAGATGGGCTTAACCAATTTAACAACCCAAATCCAATTAAACTTCCATTTATTACAACTGTTTCTTGAATATTTCTTTGAATTAATTTCTGCAACGATTCAGATAAAGAATTCAATTCCTCGAAGAAATCTAAACGATTATCTAATAATAAAATATCACTCATCTGCTTAGAAATATCAGCACTTTCATTCATCACAACCCCAATATCTGCAAGCGTCAAGGCAGCAGAGTCGTTTAACCCGTCTCCAACCATCAAAATAGTTCGGCCAGCTTTCTGTAATTCCTGAACCAACTGAAACTTACCATCTGGTTTTAAATCAGTATAAACGTTGTCAAATGGCAGATCTTTAACCAACTCTTCTGTTCTAGCCAACGTATCACCAGTTGCCAGAATCAGTTTTTTCCCTTGGCGCTTTAGCTTTTTCAATGCAACTTTCGCCTCGCTTCTCAAGGGAGTGTGGATACAAAACATCCCAATTAATTCTTTCTTATAAGCCAAAAACAATAAATTGTAATGAGTCTTATATTGCTCAATCAAGGCCAGCTGCTCAGAACTAATTCTTACCTGTTCGTCTTGCATTAGTACATAATTTCCAATGACAACCGATTGACCATCAATTTGCGATTTAATCCCTTTGCTTGCAACATACTGAAGCTTGCCATGCATTTCTTCGTGTTCAATGCCTTCAATTTCAGCTTGTTTAACAATTGCATTGGCAATAGGATGATAGATATGTTCCTCCAAACATGCACTTATTCTTAAAATATCTTTCTCAGTATAATCTCCGAAAGGAAGAACCTTTTCAACCAAAGGATAACTCGTCGTGATGGTACCCGTTTTATCAAACAAGAAAGTATCCACTTCCAGATATTTTTTTCTAATACATCACCATCTTTAATAACCATTTCTCGATTTAGACCTTCCTTTATGGCCGTAAGGTAGGCTACAGGTGTGGATATTTTTAGAGCACATGAAAAAAATCCACCAATAAAAAGGAAATGGCTTTTTGAAAAACGAACCTGTTAACAGATAAGTCAAACCAGCACCTAGAAGTTATATTTTACAACCTTGTCTGCCATCCTAATAAAAATGACGTTGTTTTTGTCTTCTTACTCTCTTCAGATTTTTTTCATCAGATTGATGAGTTGCAAAAAATACGACTGTTTATCTGATTATCAGTCACACGAATTCTTAACTCTCCTGTTTCCAAAACAGTATTCGCACATACAGAATCTCCCTCTTTCTTTTTCAACAGGAAGCTCTCTCCAGTCAAGGAACTCTCATTGACCATGCCTAATCCTGAAACCACTTGGCCGTCAAACAAGATTTCATTCCCTTGGGGAGACAACTAATACATCACCTACTTGAACATCAGAACTCTTGATGCTGATGACCATGTCTCCCCGCACTAAGAAAACATCACTTTCTTTAGCAAGAAAGGCTTTGTTCCAAATCTGTTGCTGTTTTTTTTAAAGACCACTGATCCAGATGATTACCCAAATCAAGCATAAACATGATGTTGCTAGCTGTCTTGGATTGGTTCATAAACAAGGACAACAAAATGGCCGAACAGTCCAAGACCTCCATGGTTAGTTCCTTGCGCGCTAAAGTTTGATAGAGCTTCTTTGACATAACCCAAAAGCCTGATAACAAGTCCAAATATAACGAATAGGGTAGGGGTACAAAACTTCGAAACAGCAAACGCTTAATCGCTGCACCCGATACAATTGAATAAGCACTCTCTTCTCTACGAATGGGAAGAGTCATCAAGTCGAAACTTTCCCTTGTCAATTTTTTTTTAAAAAAAGGCCTCTGCATTTTTCTAATACAGAAGCCTTCTTTCATACGTAGAGTAAAGTGCTGCTGATCCATATAAAAACTGAATAGAGTCGATCCCTTTTTCATCTTTAGCCAAGGAACGAAGATAATCTTGAATATCCAAGGTCAGTGAAAACGAGGACGATAATCGGATATGTTGATATCCTCTGTGTAGCACTTTAAAAGACATATTATTCACCTGTCAGGCTATCTAATTGTTCTTCTTTCTTTTCCTGTTCGTATAAATATTTAGCGTCTTGTAAAACATCATCACCGTGTTGTTTTACAAGAAACTAGATGCATCAGTCCATCTTTCAATTTGTAGCTTTAGCAAGGCCTTAGAATAGCCTTTCTTAGCTTCTTTACTTGCTAAGACTTTCAAGCCAAGCGTCCCAAATGCTACCCCTCCTAAGAAGAGAGATGATTTTTTCGCAACTTTTGCGACGTTTAATACTTCTTTTAACATGTTTATTTCCTCCTTGTAACTATTGTAGCGAAAAATGACAGCAAAAGCAATTGCTGATATCTGATATATAGATAAAATTCTCTATACTGATATTTAATTATATTATGATGAAAACAATATACTTTATTTTTTTGATACTGTCAAATAATTATGTGTAAACACTTAAGTAGAGTTACAGAGTGTTAATTAAATAAAGCTTTCAAGTGTATCAGAACATTGACCAAACCCTTTATGGATTCGTTGACTTTGCTTGAAATTATAATCTTCAAACAACGTAACTAAGTAACGTTCCAGAGCCTCCTCATTAGGAAAAAAAGAACCTTCTTTTTTTCGTTTGATGTTTGATTTCTTTGTTAAGAGACTCAATGAGGTTTGTCGAATACATGCTGTGCCAAATCTGGTAGGGAAACTGATAAAAAGTTAAAAGATTATCCGTCTTCTCCAGACTTTCCATGACTTTCCTATACTTTGGTTTCCATTCGGCGAGAAAAGTCCTCTAAAAGCTTGTCCTGCCATTTCTAAATTTTCAGCACGATAAATCATTATAAATTGCCCCAGAATAACCGCTCTATCTGCTCGTTTCACTTTACTAGCTAGATTTCGACTAATATGAATTAAGCAACATTGTTGTTTAGCTAATGGGTAAGCCTGACTGATAATCTGCTCAAGCCCCTTAAAGCCATCTGTAACTACAAGAGAAACCTGTTGGATTCCTTGGTTTTGAAGCTTGTCTAACAGGGTGGACCAAGAAGCATTGTTTTTCTTGAGGCAACTGTGCATAGCATATCTCTATGCGACTAAAGTCGCTAGAGCTATCCTAATTGCGCACCGCCAGTTCTCATAGAAAAAAACACCTTGCAAGATGCAAAGTGTTTTCGTTTGTATTCTGCTGTCCAGTAACTAATTAACGTTTTGAGAATTGTGAAGCTTTACGAGCTTTCTTAAGACCTGGTTTGAACGACTTTTTGTTTGACTAAATTTCAAAAAGCCTTTAATATCAAGACATTTCTCCGCTTTTTCTGAAAAGCGTTATTTCAATTAATCTCAACTAATTTTCATCTCGAATGGTGTGAATTTTACCCCAAAATTACAAGAGAATTGAGCTGATAAACACTAAAACGTTCACACCATTGGTTAAATTATTTTGTTACGTACGTTTTTCTTAGATGATAGACCTCTAATTTATTTCTTAGTAAAGCATTTGAGCAAACCTCCGTTAGAGGTTCTCCTATTGCCTCCTTGTAATTAAATCCCAATAATTGCATAGTCTTTAAAGTATCTTATTAAGTAAAAGCAACTAACTGTTTCATTGAATCTTCTTTCCCATCTTCAACACTAGTAAATGAAGATAGCAGAAATAACCCGTTCCTAGTGTTGTGCAAATGCTCAATATCTTTATCATCAATATGTACTTTTTCATATTCTTCTTTATATGCCCTGAGCAATTCTGATTGCCTGTTCTCGTTCAGTAACTCATTTAATTTGCATCATAAGTATTTTCGTAATTTATCAGCGTACGTTCTTCCTTCTAATGATTGAATTTTTACTATTCACTAGTGTTGTTGTTCCTTTTAAATGTTAGAGTTCTAACTCAATCCGGCTTTTTATTAAACTTCTGTAATATATAACTCATGCTACACCCCATTATTTCTTTTTATAATAAAACCATTTTTATCATAAATTCATACTTTGCAATAACAGTCTCTATCCTTTGGGTGAAAATACCGATTTTATGGTATAATAAAAGATAACTTTATACAAGGAGGTGTTGCCATGACTCTTGATGTAAATAAAGAAAATTAACAATTTTAGGGATTCCTTGATAACTTTTTCAGATTTTGATACCGTCTGGTATGCTATTGGGTCATCAATGATTGAAAATTATGAACCTACTGTTCAAGATGTGATTGATTTAAAGCTTATGTTATCAACAGACGAAAAGGAGTGAATGTTGGTTAAAAATCAATACAAAGGCTATGGTACATTGACCCCTAATCACCAATACCTATCCAAATTCTACAGTCTTAATCAACAAACAAAATATTACAATATTAAAAGAAGCCTACCGGAATGAGCACTTATTCGTTACTAGAAAGGCTTGCAGACTTGCGCTTGAAAACCATTGAAGTCTATTCTATTGGTGATATTTTTAGCCATTCATAAATATTTATTTCAAGATGTTTATGTATGGGCGGGACAATATCGCAGGTGAATATCTCAAAAGCGAATCCCTTTATGCCAATACAATCTTTCAGTATTGCCCTAAGACTATATCAACCATCTTATTCATACCTATTATCAAACTGCTTAATTCAAAAATAAAAATTATTAAACAATTAGCAAAAATTTCTTGATAATCTTAATTATTTCCATCCCTTTCGAGAAGGAATGGACGAACTCAACGAGGAAAGTTATTCGTTCCTTAGCACTATCAAAGGTTATTCTGCACAAATACGTGTAGAAACAAGATGACGAGGTTTTACAATCTTTATATGGACGGAACAGTCTATGGAGACTTAGGAGGATAGAAGAATTATTTGGTAAAAATACTGGAAAAATTGTAAATTAGTTTGCTATCCTTAGCTGCTACTATCTATCCCTTTAATTAATTCTACTTGAACGTACGTAATAAATTTCCCTACAGTGATTAGTAAAACAACTCCTTTTATCAGCTACGATCGGTAGCTGATAAAAGGAGTTGTTTATCTTTTGATATTGACTAGTTTTTACTTTTTGTCGACTAGGATATTCTTAGTTAAAAATATATTCATGTAGAAGCAAACTTAATCTAAATTAATTCTTTTTACTAAATGCAAATCCTTTATTTTTATAAACCATTGAAACATAATCGAATAATGACCTCATCCAATAGTAATTTAGATAAATAAGGTAATGTAATTGATAGAATTGATTCTATCATAATTATTATGAGAAAGGAATCATTATTGAAAAACAATATCTTTTTACGATTTTTATTTTCATATTCTTGCATTTTAGTTTCTTTTGATTGATTTCATATTAATTTCCTCCTTTTTAGGGATAAATCCATATAGAATAAACGATTGGTAAAATTAACCATATAATAAACGAAATTATTACAGTATTCAGATTTAGAAAGTTCGAGAGAAACAAAAATCAAACAACCAATTGGTATACTTAAATCAGCTAAAAATATTATGAGTTGCTCTCAATTTCCTTCATCATTCCTTGTTGAAAAATTCTTATACCAATAAATGGATTATACGAATGAGAGAACATAAATTACCAATAAAGATAACTACACTACACAAAAGAATAAAAGTAGACTTTGTATCTATAACCGTACTAGAGTTAACAACGACTTAAAAACCATAATTACTGCAAACGCTTAGTGTCAACAACCAATGTAAATTATTCTTAACATTGTTATTAAGAATACTAAAAACTTGAATAGTTATTAATAAGGTATAAACCAATCCCACGATACTAGAATATTGATAGCTTGTTAAATAATAAGTAATAAGAAAAAGCTATAAAACTTATTATCATCAATAACTTATATAAACTTTTTATGTTTTCATTTTTCACCTCACTCTTGTTTGGAAGCGTTTTCTTATATCTTATTATACTCTAGAATTTTCAAGAAAAGTATATGAGATAATATTAGCTTTTACAAGATTTTAGTACAGAACAACTAAAAATCTTTTGTAATTATCTAAATAAAAATTATTCCCTGTTTTTCACCATATAATTTATCGTTCAAACGCTCTAGTTCATTTTATTTTCTAATGATAACTGTAAAGTGACTTTGCCATAAGCATATTGGTCTCCTGGGTCAAAAGCTTGTAGAATAGGGGCCATCTGGATGTCGAGGGTCGACGTATAAAGGGTCGCCATCCGCCGTAAATTTTAGGGGTCCTCGAGTTAGGCACATTAAATCATAAAAACAATTGAGAGTTTTTAAATCATTCAGCGCCTTCAAAAATTTCGTCAAACTCGGTTGTGACCGCACGTTCGTAGTTTGTTTCTTTCCTTTTATCTCTTCTTTACTAAATAGAGGTGCGAACGTGCACAAAAGTAGGGCTAAACCCTTGATACGTCTGGGGTTAAAAGCCAATCAGTTGAAGTTTTTCGCTGAAACTCCCGGGAGTGGGGTTCAACGCTAATTCTGCGTACGTTTAGAAAAAGATGACCATTTTGAAACCACAAAGGAGAACACTATTATGTCAAACTTAACACCACCGATACAACAATAAAACTTGGCGAATTGAACCTTGATAAGCACAATTTGACCTGCCAAAACACCTTGTGATTATCTCGGTCAGTATCCGCAATAAATACCGTGAAGTTAATGGCGAACAAGTGCGTACAGACGAACCAGATAAATTGATTTGTTCAGTGCAAGACGCTAACACAATCAAAGCTCTTAAGAGGTGAACATCTCTGTTGAGGAACTCAAGGTTATCACCCTGAAATTCATGACAATCTCGACAAAATCACAAAATTAGCAGAAGATGATGAGCTTTGCTGGATAAAACAGTCGAACATGGTCAATCCCCAAAATTCGCCTCATGTGGAATATGGCACGAAAATACTTGAGGGTGGTGTGAAACTAGTTTGCTAGTGACCTTAAAGTAATTGGTGATTAAACATGGACAACAGCGTGAGGATTGACTACTTCGCTGTCTCGTTAAAGATGTTCCCTCAGAAGAGTGCTAGAAGAGATACTGCTCATTCCCAAGATAGTTTGCGCTGAATGTTTGGGGGTAAATAAGTATCAACGCCACTATGCCTGTTCGAGACATCAAAGTTTACTTTAACCAAACTACTTAGATAAGATGGGGGTCTATCTGGAACTCAAAGGACAAGGCTGTCGGCAATATGAAGAATTTCTGAATGGTAATGAAAATAATTGCTGCCTTGGTTAATCGGTTATATCAATATCAAGTGAATTTTCACTAGAATAGATATTGCAATGACATCTATGATAAAGGCCTTATCGGTTCGACACCTCTACGCTTACTGTAAACTGGGGCTTGTGTATCGCAGAGCACAGCATGTTGACTACTACGAGCGTTCAATCCTTGAAACAGGGGAACGAGGTAGTGAGACCGTCACCATAGGCGCACGAGGAAGCCAGCAATGGTGTGTTTACAACAAACTCATGGAACAAAAAGAGGCAAAAGGTAAGGTCGTTGATAATACCAACTCTTGGGTCAGAGCAGAGCTCCGTTGTTGGCAGAGCCAATATCATAGCTCAACAAATTGCCTTTAAAAGACCTCTAGCAGCTATTTATTTTTGAAGCTATTAATGGACACTACACTTTGTCAGAACCCAATGACAAAGATTCAAACAACGCAGACGCCCTCCTGTTAAATGGTGGCGGATTATCTCCAAACAGAAATCAAAAACACGATTGAGTATTGAACGCACTAAGCCAACATTGAAACAGTCTGAACAATGGACGGAAAAACAGGTCTCAAAACCTTAGCCAAACTCTACGTGGCTGGTACGAGGCAACAACACTTGAAGGAGCAGACCAGTATCTCCAAGACCTCTTAAGGTGGGACTATCAAAATTTACTAACAGTGATGAAAAGGAAATCGACAATATGTTCGTGAATACCAGAGCCCCAACACTTGGGGCATGCAAAAAGACGACTTGCCCTAAAACAAACTCGCCTTGAAATAATAACTAACTATTATATCATGAAAGGACAAAAAGAGCTATGCAAGTGATTTTTACCAGATGAACAAATTCATCAGCTACAACTGTTAATTAGCCAGCTTATAGAAATGAAATAAAAATAAATTGGATAGTAACAATGCTGAAAGTCCATTCTTGAACAAAGCAACAAACTTGTAAGTATCTCAGGAATTGCCAATAATACGCTTGATTCTTGGATAAAAAGGGGTTACTAGTTATTCGAGTTGGAAAAACTGTCCGCTTTGATAGAGCCGAACTCAATCACTGGTTACAAAAATCAGTAGCATTATAACCGTGGTTTGATATAATGAACTCACGGTAGTTTTTTCTAGCTCAATTCAAGAAAAAGGAGAATACTATGTCAATTACAAAAGACCAAAATGGAACTTATCGCTTACGTATCTATATCCCAGAAGAAGTCAAAATCATCATTGGGAATTGATAAAAAGTGATTGAAAAACGTTTCAAACTAAGGAGTGAGGCTAAAAATACGAACTTGAATTACAAAACAAGATTGATAAAATTTTAAGCGGAGATGCAACCTCATTGGAAACAAAATGGTTCAATCCTCTTTTTCCGATTTTTATCACAATGTTGGTGGGAATCCTATAAAGGTAGGGTCAAAACAACATCTACCACAAAACCACCCTTCACAAGCTACTATTGACGGTACAGAAATTGTCTTTAGAAAACATATCCTACCCTTGCTTGGAAATTATTCTATTGATTTTCTCAATCAGAAATAAACAAGTTGTTTTGAACCTATTGACCCAAAAAGCAGAAGAATATGCAAACTTCAAAGTCATTAGAAGCTATGTTAATTCTATCTTTTGATTGGGCTGAGGAATTAGAATATATCGAAACCACCGTCTTCTAAAACCATCAGCCGTATCAAAGGCAACTAAAAAAATCAAACTACAAGAGAGCTAAAAATGATGAAGATTTGTACCTGTCACAATCAGATCTACAAGCGTGGTTTACAGCATTTTGAAGAAGATTGGAAAACGACAAACTCTTATTCAAAAGATTACGTGTCTATTCTTCACAACCTTTTTTTCTTAGGAGATAGAAAATCTGAAAGCTACGCCCTTCAATGGAAACACATTAACATCAAGAAAACAAGAAATTCAGTTAGTGAAAGCCTTGGACAAGTATAAAAAAATCCAAAAATCAACCAAAGGAAACAAAAAGACAACTTTCCATATTCCTACTGAACTAGCTGATTTACTCTATGCTTGGAAAAAGCAACAAAAAATTGAACTGGCAAAAATTCAATATTATCCAATCTGATGAACAGTATGTTTTTACTTATATTGATACAAAGGGAAATGTTAATAGTCCCTTACACGCTGATTATCTCAATAATAAGATGAAGTCAGTCGAACGCCGTCATATGAATTAACACATGCACACCTCATAAAATTACGTCATACGGGGCAACTCTTTGCCAAACAATTTGGCACATCACTAGAAGACATTTCAGAGGCTCTAACGCATAGCGACACCCTCACTACTAAAACCTATGTCAATACTTCAAATGTCATACCAATGGCTGTTGGTGAAATTGCCTACCGTAACCTTAAAAAGTAATGGTGTGAATTTGGTGTGAAAAGTGGTGTGAATTTTGCTAAAAATCATCTAAAAACACCCCATGGTGTGAACCATGAAGTGTTGATAAAGTCTGTATTGTAGCTGGTTCTTAACGTTTTGAGAACTGGCTAGCTTTACGAGCTTTCTTAAGACCCTGGTTTCTACGTTCAACCATACGGGCATCACGAGTAAGAGGCCTGCGCGTTTCAATGAATCGCGGAGTCTGGGTCTACTTGAAGAAGGGCACGAGCGATACCGTGACGGATAGCTCCTGATTGACCAGCGTAGCCACCACCATCAACGTTTACGAAAACGTCATACTGACCAACAGTTGAAGTAACTGCAAATGGTTGGTTGATAACCAGACGAAGGTCAGCGTGTGGGATGTACTCTTCAACATCTTTTTGTTACAATAGATTTTACCAGTTCCTGGAACAAGGCGAACGCGTGCAACAGCGTTTTTACGACGTCCAGTACCCTGCATATTGTGCTTGTGACATAGCTTATTTGTTCCTTTCATTAGATAAGTCCTGAAATATCAAGAACTTCTGGTTGTTGTGCAGCGTGAGTGTGCTCAGCGCCTACGAAATACTTTCAACTTTCATACCTTGAGCAGGCCAAGAGTATTGTGTGGAAGCATACCCTTTAACTGATTTTTCAATCAAAGCGAACAGCGTTCTTAGAGCGAAGTTCACCTGCTAGATTTGTTTCAATCCACCTGGGTACATTGAGTGAGTGTAGTAGATCTTATCAGTTGCCTTTTTACCAGTCAATTTTAACTTTTTCAGCATTGATAACGATTACGAAGTCACCTGTATCAGTGTGTGGTGTAAAATGTTGTTTTGTTTTTTCCACGAAGTACGCTTGCTACAACAGCAGAAAGGCGTCCAAGAGGGTACATCAGTAGCGTCTACTACGTACCATTTCCGTTCAACTTCACCTGGCTTTAGCCATGTATGTTGTTTTGTTCATGATTTCTCTATATGAATATCGTTTTTGTTTACAGAGCGGATGTTCCGGTCCTGCAAAAGTTATTTGGAAGGTTCCGGGGCCTTTACAAATGGGGTAAACAATACCGCCTACTATCATACCAAATTTTAGGGGTAAAAGTCAATATATTTGGTAAATTATTTGTGAAAAGAACGGTTTCATTCCGTTTTAATCTTGATTTTTCATGGGCAATACTAAATAATCCCAAAAGTTCCAGGACCAGTATGGGTGGCAATAACGGGCCCTAATGGTGAATTAAAACCTCATTAACTTGCTCTGACAGAAGAAGTTGCTCTTTTAATAGCATGGCTCACATCCTGACTGTTTGCACCCTGCATACGAAATTACCACACGTGGATCAGAAATACCTTCCAAAAGTCATGCGCACTACCTCAGCATGAGCTTTTTCTTACCACGAACTTTAGCTCACAGAATCTAGCTTACCATCTGCTTTAACAGCAAATAATTGGCTTGATATTGACCAAATTCCCCATGAGAGCTGCCGTTTTTGAAATCCGTCCGCCTCGCATGAGATGGTTCAAATCATCCACGAGGAAATAAGTACGCACTTTTGGCAGTAAGGATTCTATCAAGGTTACTACCTGTTCTAAACTTTGCCCAGCAGCTTTTTGCTTCTACCGCTTTCATCACTAAAAGACCTTCTCCCATAGATGCAGCCTTGGTATCTATCATTTGGATGACAGCTTCTGGAAAATCTTCTAAAACTATATCGTGCCATGACTGCACTCTGATAAGTGCCTGATAAAAGAGATGCAAAAAGCAATATAAAGGACTGGCATGCCAATCTCAGCATAGTGACGAAAGATAGCTTCAAACTGACCAACATTGATTTGACTAGTTGTCGGCTGGCTACCGGCTTCCATTTTAGAAAGAAGCTGCTCACTCGTTGAGTTTCTTATCTCCGACTGTTTCATACGTCTGACCATCCAGCTGAATGGTCAGACCGAGAATTTGAACATCATTTTCTAAAGCCCAGCTTTCTGGAAGATCTGCTGTTGAATCCGTTAAAAATCTTAAAAGTCATCTTTCTTTTTCTCCATCATTTTTCTGTAAATTGCGTAGGTTGGATTGCCAGGACATAAAAGGTATTTTCCTATGAGTGTTGGCTCATTTGATTCAGATCGATGTGTATGCTACATTTCTAGTTCACAAGCTGAAACATCAAAGTCCCTTGGGCAAAGATCAGTCCACTGCTCATTTAAATTGCTCATTACCACAGATGATTGAGCTCGTGGTTTGCTACTTCATATTCAATGCCATCATCTACCATTTCGTTCTCATCAATCAAAAACGACTGTCACACTGAATAAGTTCTGACGAACACTAAGCATATCTTGAGCATTGAAGTCACAAATTCTTTCCAAAGCTTAAAAATCAGCCTCATTCCTCAACTTTATCAGGAAAAATTTTCGTTCTACACTCCGTTCGCTCTGGTTTAAAAATGGACCAGTTTCCTTTTCAAAAGGCAGTCATCCGGCAAGCATAAACTAGTAAAATTTGCCTTTTCATAAGCGATTTCTAAACACTTCATACATGAGAATAGCTGCATGCCACACTAGCATTAAGGCTCTGCACATGTCCATTCATGGGAATGGTAATCATTTCGATCCACCCTGCTTTTTAAGATTAGCAGAAATCCTTTACCTTCATTGCCGATAATCAGAGCTAGTACCTACTGTATTCCACTTAGTAGACAGAGTCCCATTCATATCCGTTCCAAAAATCCAAAAACCTGCGCTTTTTCAGCTTGTCCAAAACTTGTCTCAAAGTTGGTCACCCGAGCAATCGGAACGTGCTCCACGGCACCAGTAGAGGTCTTGGCAACAACTGAGCGTGACACCGACCGCTCGATGCTTTGGAATAATGACACCTGTAACATTTGTCGCATCAGCCGTCCGTAAAATCGAACCTAAATTATGCGGATCTGTTAGACCATCTAAAATGAGTAGAGAGAGGATTTTCTTCCTGAGTTGCCATTCTCAACATCTCTTCAAAATCCGTATAAAGCAAAATTCTGAAACACGCAAAACAAAACCTTGATGAACGGCACCACCTGTCATTTCTTGTAATGTTTTTGGTAGTCCAGAAATAGAAACCTCTGCTGCCAAATCTTTCATCTGAGCAACATTTTTCCCACGTAGATCATCTTGAATATAAAGTTTATTTCCCAGTATTAGCCATCAGAGGCCTCGGTTACAGCATGTACACCATAGACAATATCGTTATTTTCCATGACTTTAGTATAACATAAAATTTAAAATGCTTCTTCTTATTTATAAATCACTTTTACAGTTTAAATCTATTTTTATGACTACATAAAAACGCAGGAAGCGTTCTGTAAAAACAAGTCTTCCTGCAGCTTCTTATTCATTATTCTAAATGCATTGTAAATTAGTAAACCGTCTTTTTCTGTTTCTGGATCAAAGAAATGCGCTTTGTTCAAGTCGAAGCCAAGATCAATACCTAGCTCCAGCTTTAAGATAATCACGAGCATCTACTTTAGCAATAAATTCATTGTCAGCCACTTGGCAATACAAATGAGATTCAGAACCAAGTAATTCAGATACAGAAATTTTTAGCATGTACATACTGAATCTGGGAAGGTTTCAAGGAAGGCAGCTTCTGTATTGATGTCTTCTGGACGAATACCAAAAATGAGTTTCTTGCCTTCATAGCCTTTTTCACGAAGTACCTTCAAGGCACCTTCTGGTACTTTTAGAGAAAGGTCTTGAGCTACAATTTCATCACCTTTCAAAGTTACGTTGATGAAGTTCATAGCTGGGCTTCCGATAAATCCTGCCACGAAATTTATTAACTGGGTTTTTGTAAACTTCTTGTGGGGTACCGATTTGTTCTACACGTCCAATTGTACCCGTTCCTGAAGGATTCTTTGTTGCAGACATGATAACGATACGATCAGCCAAAGTCATTGCTTCTGTTTGGTCATGAGTAACATAGATAGTGGTTGCCCCAATACGACGGTGGATTTTAGCAATTTCTGCCCGCATAGATACCCGCAATTTAGCATCCAAGTTAGAAAGCGGTTCATCCATAAGAAATACTTTTGCATCACGAACAATAGCACGTCCCATAGCTACACGTTGGCGTTGTCCACCTGAAAGGTCAGCTGGTTTACGATCTAAAAATTCTTTCAAGCCAAGAATCTCTGCTGCTTCATTTACACGTTTTTCAATATCATCCTTGCTGTATTTACGAAGTTTCAAACCAAAAGCCATATTATCATGCACAGTCATGTGTGGATACAAAGCGTAGTTTTGGAAAACCATGGCAATGTCACGATCTTTTGGCGCAACATCATTGACCACGCGGCCATCAATTGAACATTCACCTTCCGTGATATCTTCAAGTCCAGCAATCATACGAAGTGTAGTAGATTTCCCACATCCTGAAGGACCAACGAAAACAATAAATTCCTTATCTTTTAATATCCAAGTTAAAAGTCTTCAACTGAATAATGTTCACTATTTGGATATTTTCTTTGTAAATATTTTTAAATTTAATTCTACCATAAAATGGAACTCCTTTACTATTATGATTTTATTATATATGAAAACGCTTTCATTATCCTATGGCAACGTGAACAAATAAAATGTCTTGTGCAGGGTGCACAAAACATTAGACTAAATCAGTTAATAACAATATGGTAGCACAAGGTCAAATCCGTCAGATTTTTGAGCTGTAAACCCCGTCAATTCTTCCCATTTATCAATATGATATTGTAAACGTATTACGATGAATATACAACTGCTGAGCTGCCTTAGTTACAACTGCTGCATTCTCCCATAAAGCGGCAATAATATCAACAAATTGATCTTGACTTTCAATCAATTGATGAAGTTTCTGCGTTAATATTGGCGATATGAAATCTCTTTGGCTAATCCCCCACAAAAGTTGGGAAAAAGAATGGACGTTAGAATGCTGAGCTTGTTCCCACCACTTTAGTAAAAAGGGCATTCTCTGCTTGAAATAGCTCAAAGTAGCTCTCTTCAAACATTTGAGACCAAATCTGTCCTATTTGAATTGTCAGAGTTAAGCTAAAGTCATATTCAATAGCTGATAATGTATCTCGAAGAACATCTTTTACAAGTATGACTTGCGTTTGATCTAGTACAAAGATGTAATCCTGAGACGATAGCTGAAAAATCTGCTATTCTATTAGGTAGTATGGTTCACATCATTTCTAACCAAGATCCTATTGTTTCGTTTTCATAATGGAATAAATGACAATGGACAAATTGTATCTTTTGTACACTTTTTGGCAATTTGCCACGACTATGAACCAGATAATCATACCAAGGTCCACCATCAAACGCTGACTCTTCTCCAGTCAGTAAAGAAACAAGCTGTTGTTCTCTTTCTGTCAAGCTACTCATTTTTAATAACAGCCATTGATTTTTTTGATAAAGGGAATTGCCACTTCATCTTCTTTTTACGCTCGGATTGGATTGAAAGCTTCCTTGAGGAAACCATTCTAACAAATTACTTTTTATCATGATTTGTGTTCTCCACTCTGACAATACACCAGTCAATTAACTCTTCTAAGCGCTCAATAGCTCCAGTCATATGCAGGTAGCCCATGACTAGCTTCAAAAGCCTGTAGACATGCGGTAAGTAACGATATCCGCATTTCTTGGCTTTGGTGTGGCTATTAGCATTACAGCCACGCTTGTAGATCTCCTCTTCCTTTTCTGTCAGGATTTCCTCTTTTAGCATGAGAGAGATGAGATTGGCCTGCGCTTTGGCAGAAACGTACTTGGTCGCTTCCCTGTGCAGCTGATTGGGCTTAGTGAGTCCCTGAAAAATCAGATGACGCCGGATATACATGGAGTAGACAGCATCTCCCCTCAAAAGGCGAGGGCGCATGCCGTTAATCAGGTTGACATCAGTCACGGATCCACCTCACTCCGTCCTTAGTATCCAAATAGTTTGATGCCCTGAGCGGCCAATTCATCCGAGATACGGTCAGCAGTCGCAAAAGTCCCTGATTAGCACGCCACTTTGGCGTTCCTCAATCAAGCGCTCAATGTCCGCATCCAAGACTTCTACTAAAAGAAGATGCCAAAAACTTCTAAAAGCTTGGCAAAAGGCTACCTTGACTTTAGAGGTGTAATTGCCAGAGTTGATCCACTTGGCTAGCTCGAAGACAACCGTAGATACCGTTGGCTGCATTGAAATCTTCGTCCATAGCGGCTGTGAACTTGTCCAGAAAGACCTGAAGCTGAGCTGAATCTGCCTGACCAGTGAAAGGCTGCTCACAGGTGTTTTTTCAAATATTTGAGATTGGTCGCTGCATCATGAACAGCTTTTTCTGTGAAATTAATCGGCTTGCGATAATGCTGGGTAGCAAAGAAGAAACGCAGTACCTGACCGTCAATGGTCTTAAGAGCATCATGAACAGTGATAAAATTACCTAGAGACTTGGACATCTTGACGTCGTCGATGTTGACAAAGCCATTGTGCATCCAGTAGTTGGCAAAAGTCTGACCAGTCTTGGCCTCTGACTGGGCGATTTCATTGGTATGGTGAGGAAACTCTAAGTCTGCTCCTCCACCGTGGATATCAATGGTATCGCCCAAAAATCTCCGTCGACATGACCGAACACTCGATGTGCCAGCCCGGACGACCTGCTCCCCAAGGACTGTCCCAGGAAAATCTCGCCCGGCTTTAGCTGCCTTCCAGAGAGCAAAGTCTACTGGATTTTCCTTGCGAGCAGTCTCCTCATCTGTCCGACCAGAAGCACCTAACTCCAAGTCAGCCAAGGTTTTGTTGGCTAGTTTGGCATAATTGTGAGACTTTTCCACTCGGAAATAGACATCGCCTTCTGACTCATAAGCGTAGCCCTTATCCACCAAAGTCTGCACAAAGTCAATGATATCCTCCATAAGAGTCAATCACGCGCGGATGTTGAGTAGCCGGCTTGACACCCTAGTTGCTCAACGTCAGCACGAAAAAGCTGCGATATACTTATCAGCCACTTCTTTTGGTGTGATGCCTTCTTCCTTAGCTCGATTGATAATCTTATCATCTACATCTGTAAAATTGGAAATATAATTGACCTCAAAGCCTCGATGCTCAAAATAGCGACGAACCGTGTCAAAAGCTACTGTTGAGCGGGCATTACCGACATGGATATAGTTATAAACAGTCGGACCGCAGACATACATGCGAACTTTACCCTCCTCAATAGGCACAAATTCACGCAGGCTGCGAGTCATAGTATCATAGATTTTTGATCATATTTTACGATACTGAGAGTGACTGGAAAGCAGATAAAATCAACTGCAGAAGCAGTCATCTAGTGTCAAACTTTCTGTTTCTACTCAGTTCCTTTCTAGTTCCTTTGCTATTGTCAAAGCGATCGTGAAAAAAGTCATGGCATCAGCCTTCCGTTCTTCATGGCGAACATCCCAGGTTCGGTTATGATAATCCACATAGTCAGCTGTGTAGCAACCATCTCTCACTACAATTTAGATGAGTAATAACTTTCTTCGCGGATTTCTTCTAAATTCTTGATAGTTGGAGTATCTTTTTGACCATGCACACGGACGATTTTAGCCGGTATACCAACAACTGTCACATCACTTGGTACATCTGCCACCACTACTGCCCTGCTCCTACCTTGGCATTTTCACCGATTTCAATTGGACCAATGAGCTGTGCATGAGCGGAAATGAGTGCACCTTGGCGAACCGTTGGGTGACGTTTTCCAGCCTCTTTGCCAGTTCCTCCAAGAGTAACACCATGATAAAGCATCACTCCTTTTTCCACAACAGCCGTCTCACCAATCACTAAACCACTCCCGTGATCAATGAAAGACACCCGAAGCAATCTTTGCTCCCGGATGAATCTCAATCTGGGTCCAAAAACGCCAAAATTGACTGTGCATCCGAGCTAAGAACTTTACAACCATGATTCCAAAGAAAGTGAGAAATCCGATGAGCTGCTAAAGCCTTAATACCAGGATAAGTCAACAGCACCTCGAGCGAGGAGCGAGCTGCTGGATCATTTTCTTTTACAATCGCTATCGTATCTTTCCACCAACTCATGCTGACTCGCTTTCCGGCTTTTTAGACTGAAAGCAAAGATGCAGTACATTTTCTAGTCTTGTGCCTTTTTCTTCTCGAACAACTTTATGCTCTTTATGTGTTTTATGATGATGTTTTTCTCCTTGTCCTCTTTAGGGAGGGCGCGGAAGCAATGCTTTCATAGAGACATCCACACGACCTTTTCATCAACTTTGATGACTTTTGACGTCTACCTCGTCACCAACTTTGACCAAATCTTCAACCTTATTAGTACGCGTCCAAGCCATTTCAGAAATATGTACTAAGGCATCTGTCTTGTCAAATAGATTGACAAAAAGCACCGAATTTCTCAATTCGAACAACTTTGCATGATACACTTTCATCTACTTTTCGCCTCACGCACAAGAGCTGTAATGATTTCCTTAGCACGATTAATCGCATCTTGATCGCTAGAGTAAATAGAAACATTTCCTTCCTCGTCTATATCAATCTTTACGCCAGTTTCTGCGATAATCTTGTCAATCGTTTCACCGCCCTTACCGATGACAATCTTGATTTTATCAACATCAATCTTAATGGTATCAATCTTCGAGCAGTTGGAGCGAGTTCTGGACGAGGAGCTGGAATCGTACGTTCAATCAAATCTAAAATTTCAAAACGTGCTTTCTTAGCTTGAGCCAATGCTTCTTGCAAGATCTCAGCAGTAATTCCTTCAATCTTGATATCCATTTGAAGAGCAGTAATTCCTTCACGTGTACCGGCCACCTTGAAATCCATATCTCCGAAAATGGTCTTCTAAGCCTTGAATATCTGTTAAAATCGTGTAGTTGCTACCATCTGAAATGAGCCCCATAGCGATTCCGGCTACAGGTGCTTTAATTGGTACCCCACCGGCCATAAGAGCAAGTGTTCCAGCACAAATCGAGGCTTGTGAAGATGAACCATTTGACTCAAGAACTTCTGCTACCAAACGGATCGCATAAGGAAAAATCTTCTAGAGCTAGGGAAGCACTTGTGCTGAGTGCACGTTCACCAAGAGCTCCATGACCGATTTCACGGCGATCCCAGGTGCACCATAACGTCCCGTTTCTCCTACGGAATATTGCGGGAAAGTTATAGTGGTGCATAAAGCGTTTCTTGTATTCTGGATCCAAGCCATCAACGATTTGTGTTTCGCCCATCGGTGCCAATGTCAGGACAGATAAAAGCCTGCGTTTGCCCACGAGTAAAGAGACCAGAGCCATGCACGCGTGGCAGGTAGTCGATTTCAGCATCTATGGACGAATTTCATCTACCTTTTCGACCATCTGGACGAACCTTGTCTTCAGTAATTAAACGTCGTACTTCTGCATGTTCCATTTGCTCTAAAATTTCAGCCACATCACGCATGATGCGATCAAATTCTTCGTGGTCAGCATATTTTTCTTCGTAAAGGGCTATTACTTCTGTCTTTGACTGCTTGCGTTGCAGCTTCACGAGCTAATTTTTCTTCTACCTGAACGGCTTTTTGAAGATCAGCGTTATAGCCTGCTATAATTTCCGTTTGCAATTCTTCATCCACATGAAGAAGCTCAACTTCTGCTTTTTCTTTTCCAACTACTGCCACGATTTCTTCTTGAAAGCAATCAATTCCTTCACTGCCTCGTGACCTTTCAGGAGAGCTTCCAGCATCACGTCTTCTGATAATTCTTTGGCACCAGACTCCACCATGTTAATCGCTTCTTTAGTTCCTGCAACAGTTAATTCCAATAACGAAGCTTCTTTTTGTTCTTGACTTGGATTGATAACCAATTCTCCATTAATATAGCCAACTTGCACACCAGCAATTGGTCCGTTAAAAAGGAATATCTGAGATTGATAACGCAAGAGATGAACCAAACATAGCTGCTCATAGGGGCTGAAGCATCCGCATCATAAGAAAGAACGGTATTGATAACCTGAACTTCATTGCGGAAACCTTCCGCAAACATGGGACGAATGGGACGGTCGATTAAGCGAGCGGTCAAAGTCGCGTCCGTCGAAGGGCGTCCTTCGCGCTTTGTTAAAGCCACCAGGGTATTTCCCAGCTGCGTACATCTTTTTCTTCATAATTGACTTGAAGCGGGAAGAAATCGCCAGTCGCCATTTTCTTTGACATAACGGCTGCTGTCAAAACGGTACTTTCGCCATAGCGCACCACTACGCTACTGTTCGCTTGCTTCGCCACTTGTCCAGTTTCAACCACTAATTCTTTGCCAGCAAAAGTGGTTTTAAATATTTGTTTTACCATAATTATTCCTCTTTGAGTCTATGCTCAATTTCTAATTTTTATACGTCTTGCCTACAAAGATCAAGATAGATTTAGGGATATTAAAAATGAATCCTGAGTTCCACTCCAAAAATTTCTGCTTGCATAATTAGGCATAAGCTTTTGTTTCAATAAAACAACTCATTATCCTGTTCAACACACCTTTTGCCATAGCGCGACTGTTGATAGAAAGTTTAAGCGTTTTTATACTTTGTCTATCCTCATCTTTGTATCAAGCACGTATAAACTTTATTTTTATCATATTTTACACAAAAAGAAAAAGCCTTAAAAATAGCTTTTTAGCAAGAATTTTTGAAATGTTATCTATTATTCTTATTTTTGCTATACTAGAAAGAAAAGCTAGTAACAAGGAGAATAGATATGGTTGAACAAAAACAACGTTCTGAATTTCCAGAAAAAGGAACTGTGGGACTTAACAGCTCTCTATCAAGACCGTGAAGATTTCCTACGGGCGATTGAAAAAAACTCGTGAAGACATTAACCAGTTCATACGGGATTATAAGGACAACCTCCATACTTTTGAGGATTTTGAAAAAGCCTTTACCGAATTGGAACAAATCTATATTGAAAAGAAGCCATATCGGCAACTACAGTTTTATGCCACAAACAACAGACTATAGCGATGAAAGTTTTTGCCCAGATTGCTCAAGCTGGTACAGATTTTCAGAAACAGAAGCTAGCGTTGCTCTCAGCTTCTTTGATGCAGCCTTGGTCAATGCTGACGAAGAAATTCTTAATCGTCTCGAATAACTACCACATTTGACTGCCGCAATTCGCCAAGCAAAAATCCAAAAATCTCACTATTTAGGGGCTGATGTCGAAAAAGGCTATGACAAATCTTAGTGAAGTTTTTACAGCCCACAGGATATTTTACACTAAGATGCGGGCTGGCGACTTTTGCTATGGCTGACTTCGAAGTAAACGGCAAAGTTTATAAAAACAGCTTTGTTACCTATGAGAAATTTCTATCAAAACCACGAAAATGCTCAAATCCGTGAAAAAGCTTTCCGCTCTTTCTCAGAAGGCCTTCGTCAGCACCAAAATACCGCTGCTGCTGCCTATCTGGCTCAGGTCAAATCTGAAAAGCTTCTAGCAAATATGAAAGGCTATGACTCTGTCTTTGACTACCTTTTGGCTGAGCAAGAGGTAGATCGCTCTATGTTCGATCGGCAAATTGACCTCATCATGACTGAATTTGCACCTGTTGCACAAAAGTTCCTCAAACATGTCGCCAAGATCAACGGCCTCGAAAAATGACCTTTGCAGACTGGAAGTTGGACTTGGATAGTGCACTCAATCCTGATGTCACTATTGAAGACGCTTATGACTTAGTGATGAAATCCGTTGCTCCACTCGGAGAAGAATATACACGCGAGATTGCCAATTACCAAAAAGAGCGCTGGGTGGATTTTGCAGCGAATGCTGGCAAGGACTCTGGCGGCTATGCCACTGATCCTTATCGCGTGCATCCTTATGTTCTTATGAGCTGGACAGGTCGTATGAGTGATGTGTATACTCTGATTCATGAAATTGGTCACTCTGGTCAGTTCATCTTCTCTGACAATAGTCAAAGCTATTTCAATACCCACATGTCGACCTATTACGTAGAAGCTCCTTCTACCTTCAACGAACTCTTACTTTAGCGACTATTTGGAACATCAATTTGACAATCCACGTCAAAAGCGATTTGCACTGCTCACCGTCTAACGGACACTTACTTCCATAACTTTATCACCCATCTCTTGGAAGCAGCCTTCCAACGCCGGGTTTATAATCTCGTTGAAGCAGGCGAAAACTTTTGGAGCAACAAAACTTAACAGTATTATGAAAGAAGTTCTGACCGAGTTTTTGGGGTGATGCAGTCGAAATCGACGATGATGCAGCGCTCACTTGGATGCGGCAAAGTCACTATTATATGGGGCTATACAGTTATACCTACTCTGCTGGACTTGTCATCTCTACTACCGGCTATCTTCATTTGAAAAAATGACAAAAATGGCGCTCGCGATTGGCTCAACTTCCTCAAATCTGGTGGAAGTAAAACGCCACTGAGACTGCTCGTATAATCGGAGCCGACATCTCCACAGACAAACCACTCCGCGACACAATTCAGTTCTTGTCTGATACGGTTGAGCAGATTATTCAATACAGCGAGGAATTAGGAGAATAGATTGTCCATAGCTTCAGATTTTCAATTTGAGTTCTTTTTATATTAAATGATTTAAAAACAAAATTTTTAAGTTTGTTGCAATTTGAAAAATTTCACTTCCTAGTTATTGAAAAGCGATAACAAGTTTATGATATGATATTTTTCGCAAAACCAATATATGTGAGGGAAATATGAAAAAGTGGAAAAATAATTCAAAAGCTCAACATCATTCTTGCTATCATGAGTGTTGTTCTAATCATCTTATTAGCTCCAATTACAATGCCAGTAATGTTTCTAGGTGGTGTTTTTGGTATGGTATTTCGCAAAAGCGAAATCCAAGTGTTTTCAAAAGAAATATAGCAATTGCTGCAGCGATAATAGGAATACTAGGAAGCTATACAGTAGGTAAACTCAATCTCTGAATCTCCGAAAAGCCAACAAAGGCAAACCCAAGTAGTTTCATCTACATCTAGAAACTTCATCTTCAAACTCTTCAAAAAGCAAAGCAGTTCTTCTCTCAAAGTCTGATTCTAGTAGAGAAAAAGAGAAAAACTCGAAAAGAAAAAGAAAGAGCGAAAAGAGGAAGAAAAAACAAAAAGAGGCGGGAGAAAAAGCTAGAGAAGAACAGGCTCAAAAGAAGCTGAAATTCAGCGCATCATCCCAGCAAGGGCGAACAGGCTGTTAAACAACTTGAGGATAATCAAGTAACTGAGAATATTGCTCCCGCTCAAGCTGCCGTTGAGCAAATTACCGATCCAAATAAAAGAGAGCTCTTCAGCATCGAATTAATCTTGTACAAAAATGCAATTCAGCAACGAGCTGAGCAGGCTCGACAAGAGTCAGAGAGACAAACAGCACTCTCAACAACAAGAAACTGTATCTGCTGGTGGCTATTTTAGAGATAAAAAGGGGCAGATGGCATCGCTCAAATGGTCAATATAGCTTCAAAGAAGGAAATTGCAGAAGCAGGGATTGTCTTGGTAAAATACATCTCTACTAAATATATTAAAAAGAAATGAAATCTTGTAAAAAGCGACATTATTCTCCATCATAATTCCCATCAAACAGGTAGTTTACAAGCACACATGATTGGAGACTGGGGCGAAAGTTTCTAGCTTCAAAGGAGACCGTTTAATAAATTAACGATGCTACAGCTGACCACTCCAATAGTCTACTGGATTATTGGATGTCGGAAATAAAACATCCATAAGGATGTGTCAAAAACACGACTTTGAATTGGTGGATTTTGCAAAAGCAAAGCCCTCAAGTCTATTGCTTTTCAAGCTCGGAAGATCGCCTAATCATCCTCGTAGGAGTAAGACAACGGACTAGATTTTTTCAAAAATGGGTTCTGTCTCACTCCCTTTTATTTTGATATAAAGATAAACTATATTCCTTTTACGTCATATTTTCCCCTTTCACTTTATCGTAATCCTGAATATCTTTCTTGTATCGCATTTGGAGGTTTTTGGGTATAACCAACATTGCGCACCCGCATAGCAAGTGATTTATTTGTCTAGCACCTTACGGAGCGAGACAGATTAAAAAGTCACAAAATAAAAAACTCTCTGAAATCAGAGAGCTAATTTGAGCTCAGGGCTAAAATCCATACAAAACAAAAAGGCTACCCAATTTAGAGTAGCCTCATTTTCAAGATATGCTCAATTGAACACGGCCTAAGCATGCTGATAAAAAACAAAAGCCCTCTGAAATCAGAGAGCTGATTTGAGCTCGAGCTAAAAATCCTAGTGAAAAAGATGAAACTCCTTGTGTTCATCGAACACTGTATCGTTTCCCTATTTTCATACGGATTTTTTTGGCGCTCTTAGCATCATGATTCTTGCTGGATAAAAATGTTTATAGACAAGGCGAGTGTACAAAAATTTTAGTGATCTCCCCGAAGGGAGAGTCTGGTATTTTTACCTACAGTGCTAGGAACGTAACCGAGTAGCGGGTATATCGAGTGGTGACAACACAATGCATAGAAATGTTTTAGACGCAAGATTAACGACGAAGTCCTAGAGAGTTGATCAACTCACGGTAACGGTTAACGTCGTTCTTACGCAAGTATGCAAGCAGGTTACGACGGCGACCGATTTTTTTCATCAAACCACGGTAAGTAGCGTGGTCTTTTTGTGTTGTTTGATGTGTTCGTTAAGGTGGTTGATTTCCCAAGTAAGGACAGCTACTTGTACCTCTACTGAACCAGTGTCACCTTCATGACGTGCATATTGTGCAATGATTTCATTTTTCTCTTTTGAGATTGCCATGATAAGCTCCTTTTCTTTACGCTTCATCCGAGTGACAGGTTTGGCATGGCCTGCAACCAAGAAGAAGTTATTTGTCTCTATGACATTCTTATTTTACCAAGAAGGAAAAGTTTTTGTCAACTGATACAAATTATAAGAGTTCTACGCCAAATCGTTTGAGACTTTTTATTTCTTCCTGTGTCAAAACGACGAAAAAGTTCCTGTTGCCAACTCTTTATCCAAACTTAATGGTCCCATAGCAAGGCGCTCTAAGTCTGCTACTTTTTACCACAAGCTGCAACCATTGCTTCACTTGATGAAATTTTTCCTTCAGAAATTGTAATCTCCACCAGAGAAGTTCCCTGTTCTCTTCATTTTGTTTTTACTATAGTCAACTTTGCGCAGGCTTTACAGGTAAAAGTCCTTAAGCTTTATTCCCTGCTTCAAAGCGTGTCCTATCTTCTTCAGTCATGATGCCATCTACTTTTGCACGGTAAACTTTTTGCTACATGTTTTTAGGGAGACAACATCGCATGTGCCAAAGCACCATTATTGGTTAATAACAAAAAGTCCGTGAGTGTCAATATCAAGTCGTCCAACTGGAAAAAAACTTCTTTCTGGCGTGCACGTTTCATCTAACAAATCCAAAACTGTTTGATGGTTAGCATCTTCAGTAGCTGAAATGACACCTTTCGGCTTATTTAAAAAGATAATAGACAAATCTTTTTCATAGTCCAATACTCGATTATTGACTGAAATTTCATCTTGATATTCATCTACTTGTACTTTCGCTGATGTGACAGCCTTCCCGTTGACCAAAAACTTGTTTCTTCTTTAAAAGTTGCTTGACTTCTGTTCGTGAGCCAAGACCCATTTCTACTAAAAACTTATCTAATCGCATCTTTTCTCCATCGTCTTGATTAGCGACAAATAGCCGCTAAAGTTGAAAGTTCCCATCATGAGAACACCTAACACACTAAAAATAAAAATTGGAGTAGAAGAAATGATTCCAATCAAAGATAAGACGAATGTTGATACCGAAGCACCGCTACTGCAACCCAAAAACGACAATTGCTGTTGCACGATTTACCAAATGAGTAGGAATTTTCTCCGATACAATATGAAACACCGCAGTTAGAGATACAGCTATAAGCAAAAGCCAGCCAAAAGAGCACTCAAACTTAAGAAATCAAATCTGACTTGACATCCAATCATCATTTGGCTTAGACCAAAAACAATTCCTGTTATCGTCAACAAGCGATTTTTTTCAGCGCGTTCACTAGACTGGCAAAAACTAACACCAGCCAAAATTCCCACTAGTTGCATACAGCTCAGAATCCAGCTGGCTGTTTCAGCGTTCCCGATCTCTGCCTGTAAGACTAGACTAGGGATCCGTAAAGTGATAGCGACATTAGCACAAACAATCATACCAGCTATGAAAGCTAAAAAGATACTCAAATGTATTTGTTTTCTAGTCATTTTACTGAACAGATTTGAGATGTTTATGCTTATCGGATTCATTCTTTTCATAAGGAACAAACATAAGATACAGTGCCAAAAACGATGAGCCAATTGCATAAACCCAAAAATGTTGTTGTCCAATCGAAGCGTAAAGAGCTGTCCGACTATCAACGTCAACAAGGCCATCCAACAACTTCTGCTGATCCCCGATACTCAACATTTGCACACGCTCTCTCCTTGAAAGCGCTCACTAATAATGGCAATTGCTCGAGATTCATCATACCTAAACCTAACCCAAAAACAAAGCGCGAAGCAAAAACGAGATTATAAGATTGATTGAAAAATGGGATAAGACCACAAATAGAATACAGGATTAGCCCTAGTATAATCATGAACCGCTCAGATACAAAGCGTTCCAAAAACACTATTAAACATCAACAAAGACATAATTCCCAATGGACGGTAAAGAGACTAATAATTCTACTTGGCTGGAAGAGTAATTCTTATAATACTGGAACATAGCCGGCAAGCTACTAGAAATTGAAAAATGCTGTTGTTAAAAACCAATGATAAAGCCAAAATGCTAGCTTTTTCCATGAATCTTTTCATCTTATCTTCTTTCTAAAATCACACTACCACTATCATACAGTTTTTACGAAAAGACGCAATCTAGCAACGTATGAAAACAAAAAGAAATCAAGAGCTGCACATAAGATACAACATTGATTTCAGTAGCTTTTCAGTCCTCATATAAAGTTAACATTTTTTTATTTTCTTGTCCTTTATTAGCAAAACAAACAGCCGGCTTTTGAGTAAGTGGAGAAATAATTCCTAAAGCAATTTTATAGCCTTTTCCAGTAATATTAGCAGTGGAAAAGAGACGCTTGAACCTTTTGTTCTTGATTCGGCAAAAGTTTGGTTAGATCAATCGGTATGGTTTTTACTTTCAATAATCGTGCCTAACTTATTCAAAACGTAAACTTTCATGGTCCAATTACGATAAAGAGGAGCAACCCCTTTATTTGTAACTGACAGTGTAAGCAAGTGGACTTTTTGCTCGAAATTGGTTTCATATTTGGTACAAATAAACGATAACCCATATAAGATCTCGTTATAGCTTGTATCATTGACACCATCTAGGACTTCAGCAATTTTAGGCCCCAAAAAAGTTGTATGGGATTCTTGAAGTTCCCTAACAATCTGGGGTAATTTCTGGCTCATTAACGTCTTCATACTAACCGAACTGGTAAATTCACCACCAATTGGAGCTGTTTCCCAGGCTTTAGGCATTGCAACCAAGCCATTTTTAGCTTCTTCTTGATCGTAATCACCACCCGATTGAATCAATTTAACCAGACTTTTTACTTTCTTCATCTCCAACCACATCATTATAAAGACCAAATCCATGCTTTTTGGCTGTGGCAAATGGACGACGCATCAAAATATTTGCTTTTGGAAAAGCCTTTATCCATGGAGTGATATACTTCTCTCTAACATCAGCTTCTGGTAATTTACGAATATTTGCCTCATCATTCACATGCCATTCTCCCCAATGACCAAGGCTACCCATTTGAATAAAAAGCAAATTGCTTGGTTCGGGCCCAACGTTTCCCCATAGCTGCAACAACCTTTTCGTAATAACTGATCAGAGTTTTATGAGCATAATTGGGAGAAAATCCCTTTTCCATAAGACAGAGTGTATCGATCCCCAGGATCAGACATTTCTTTAATCAGCCAAGAGGAATGTCTTCATGCATTCCTCTTTTAGGATAATCAAAATAAAGCGAAAGATAATATATTTCCTTCTTTTGCGCCAACGATTCAACTGATTTTTTCCTCAATCGTTTTTCCAATCATAGACTCCTTTTTGAGGTTCCAATTCTTTCCATGTTACATTTACATGAACAAGCTGAGCATCTTTGAGAATATCTGTTTCTTTCGCCGAAGGAGCATAACCCATCAAGGGATTTGACAAGGCCTTATCAGAATAACTGAATGTTTGCTCTATATGCTTTTTAGTTTTCTTAAAAAGAAGTAGGTATGAAAAATAAGACACAAGCCATTGCTATAATTAAAACTACAAGCCAAGCTGCATTTTACTCATTCCATTTCCAATCTTATCCGTGATACTCTCCATTATACTGGATAAGTGTTACATCTGCAACCCCTTTTTATGTCCTGTATTTGTTCTATAAACGTAAAGTTTTCCTTTTTACATAACACTTCTACAGCCATTTCAATAGTATCACTCGAAGAGTTTTGATTTTACAAAATGTCTAATTTTTCCAAATGATTGAATAATCTTATCACCAGTCTCATCTCCCTGATAATGAATACTACGATATAAACCTTACCTTGATGTTGCAGACGACTAAAAATAATTAACATTCCAAAAATAACTGCTGCAGCCACTATGGCGAGTATATACATACCAGCCCCAATCGTAATCCCCGTCGTAATCGACCAAAGAGATATAACAAATCCATAGGATCCTTAACTGCTGTCCGGTAACGCACAATAGACAGCGCACCAACCATCCCCAGCGAAATCACGACATTCGAACTAATAGCCAAAGTAACCATAGCTGTTAAAATTGACATCCCAATCAAGGTCATCGCAAAACTTCTTGAGTAAACGACTCCTGTAAAAACTTTTGATAGACAAAGTAGATAAACGCTCCCTAGAGCAATTGCAAAAAGCAAAGTAGCAACAATTTTCCCAGCATTTTTGAGTTGTAAAATTTTCCGATCTCAAAACCGATTTTTAATAATATCTTGAACACTCATCCTTCTCTCCAATTTCTATTAATGATCTGTATCATACCAATACTCAAAAATCATGTAAATAACGTGTTTTTCATAACATAGTACATATTTTGATACTGCGAGAAACTCCAAGCTTGCGGTGGAATAATATTTTTATAATTTGTGGCAACAATTCTGTATATTTGACTTCAAAAACCAGCTTCCTGGTTGCAATACAGGAAGTGTTGGTAGCGATTCATCAAATATATCATAACTACCAATAGCTGCCCGTACATTGGAGTCAAACGTCAAACGAACTGTTCCTGTATCATACACCCAAGGTTCTCGCTCATAGTCAACAATAACGCGAGGTCGCATCACATTTGTCATACACTCAAAGTAAAACTCACGACACAAGGCATGAGGACTATGAAGAGAAAATGCATAGTCTCCTTGAATAATTTTCTGTTTCCTCGCGTGTTAGAGGATGCTTCTTTATATATGTAATTTTCGAATTTTCTCTTTCTTTCCAGCTTGATACTACGTTCACTGAAATTATACACTCGGATGCGGTATTTTTGCGCATCAAAATGCCAGCCTCTTTTTCCTCGTAACTACTATTCCAATAATCTTCAAAATATAGACTACGGATTGTATAGCCACCATTTGTAGCGTATTTATCCAAAGACAAGATGGAATCAAGTGCTGTGTCAATAATTCTTTTTCTTTTCAAACCAATTAAGTATTTAGCTTCATGTCGAAACTGTTCTTTTTATTTGCTTTCATAGACATCAACCTTTATTTTACCATCTTCCGTCACATAAAAACTCAAAACGCAAAAAGACTGGTAGTTCCTACACGATATTGATCAAAATGCAGCTTGTGATTTACCATCAGAATTTGTCGCAATCACGCGCATAAAATATTGTCCCTTTTGGAAGATGATCTGTCGTAACACTTGTCTTTGTTAGACCTTTCTTGTCAAGAATCTTATCTTTAAAATTAGGGATCTTTAGCTAACTCCACATGATAAGTGATTTTTCCTGTGATTGAAATCATAGATGGCATCCACTAAGAACTAATTTCCCGTTATCATTTTTGGTTGGTCAATATAAAATGGTTGAGGAGTCTGCAAACTCTTCTTGTAAGCTTGGTAATTTTTTTCAACCTCCTTGGCAATGCATTTAGAATCTTATTATATTGCTCTTCTTTTATAGGCATTCGCTCCATATCAGGCATACGTGATAAAGTAAGGTTTCACGATCTCAGCATAATTTTTACTCAGATCACCAATATTTTTAGGGCTCAGCTGATTTTTATACAACTTTTCCACAATCTTTTCCAAACCTGTTCTAAATCGTTCTGATTTTTAAGAGCGTTGAAAAAGAACACTTCCCAGTAGTTACTAACACCATATTGCCATGTGTTGACACCCAATGCATCCGACCGGCGAAGCACTCGCTCACCCTTACGCAACGAATCATCCAAAGTCCCATGGTAAAAATATACCAACGTTTCCCATGTAGGGGGCTATACAGAAACATATTCCGGTTTTGGCTATCAGTATTCCCCATCAATATTTGAAAAGGCCAACCAATATTGAAGATTCTCTGCATCAAAATACTTTTCTAGAAGGTGCTCAATTTTGGATTGACTTATCATTTAACTTTTCCAACATATCAATCAATTTTGTATGGTCATGATCGCCTTTCACTTCCAAACGAGATTCAAATTTTTTTCTTATCAAACCTAGGATCATTTTCCTTTCGAATAATATTTGCTTCTCTATAAAACTCAAAAATTATTTACTTTGTATAAATGACCACTTCTATCTAGTCCATGTGCTTCGAGAGCAGTTTTATTTAATTGTTCAACTTGAGTATAAAAGACCATAATCTTCAAAATTCTTTGAGCCATTTCCTGTTTCATCTTTTACATACAGATGAACAAATTGAGTACGAAGCCCAACAATTTGTGGAATACCTTCCATCAATTTAAACGCCAGTCTATTTCGAAAAGCGAAAGAGCTTCTGTAAGGGTGCTTATTCAAATTGATCGTTCCTGCCCTTCCCAAGTCCCTTACTTTTTTGAGTTTTATCTTATAACTTTTTGCTTTGAACGACTGGAGCTTTGGCCTCAATTTGAACAGTCATTTGGAACTTCCTCGTCAAATCCAAACTCACCAGCTACAGGACCTTTTTCATTTCCTACTTGTAAAAGCCCTGCGACCTGATAACGCTTGACCCCCATTTTTCATAATCATAAGCTGAATATTGATTAAGTTCTCGCCAAGAATGATTCGTATTCTCAGCAGTATTTCCACGTCTTACCGTTAAATACATGGTAATCACGTCAGGTCTTTTTCGAGTATACAAAGATTCTTTATCACTGAGGTGCTGATCATTGATATTTGCTACTTTTTTTCTTTTACTTTTTGTGGTTGATTGTTTTGTCTTGTTTCCACTACTAGAAATAGCTAAAAACAAATGCAAAGTGCCATCAAACCGAAAAACCAGTAAAAATTTGATCACTATTATCCATCTTTTGACCTCGCTTTCAAAATAGTCACTAATTTCGTAAAGAATCCTTCTCCTTCCTGAGAAAAGACTTCCTGACTTCCTAAAATACGATAAGGAAGCTCTTTTGTATATTCACTCAATCTAGTAGTTGTCGTAAGGTAGAGTACAAGACCTGCTAATAAAAACCGTATCCAATAAAAAGTGGTATCCATAAACTGAGTAAAAATGCTAAAAACAGCAGAGCACTGCAAACCACCTTGCACATCTCTTTGCACCTTCATAATCAACAAAAAGTAAAGTACATTAATAAATTAATATTTCCTACAACATAAAACCCCATAGCCCTAAACAAAGTGTTTTGAAAATAACCTTTCATCTGACTATTAAAAAGCCAAGTGGTAAAACTGTCAACAGAACAATTCCCACAAACATAGCTAGTAAAGTTGCTCAAAAGCTGCTTCCATGATAAATATTTCAATTCATTCCGTAAGGTATTCATCATTTCAATTTCAGCTTGATTAATTTTTAACACTCCCTACTCCATCATACATATGATAGTATTCTCTAAATTTTGGATAAAATTTCACCTCAACAGAATACCACAAAGTTTACAGTAGATACCAAAGTCACTAGATAAGCGAGCATAGCAGGGAACGTCATAAACCGGAGCGGTATGAAAAAGTCCTCCGATTCCTTTACTAAGTGGACCAAACCAATTAATGACGATATGTGCAAAAAGTCCAATAAACATATAAATGCCTACTTTGAAAAGTTCTAGATATTTATCAAACCAAACAAAGAATTCAAAATTAGTAGTATAGTTTTTTCGGAAAAATGTCTATATAAATACGAATCATTTGTACAAGAATGAAGCCATAAGAAGTACAAACACTAAATAACAAAACCATACGGAATGGCTAAGACGAGTGTTGTTAAACCAATCACGACAGTAATCAAAATTGCTATGGCAAAGGTTTTTAGAATACTACGATAATCTTTTACAGCCGTTAAATAATTCACGGCATTCCAAATCATACATAGTTCACTAAACAAGATCAAGTTTAAGAGATTTCTAACAGAGGAATTCCCTGAAATAAAGAGAAAATTCCATAAGTCACAAAATCCCAGACCTAATATGATTGCCCCTGAGGAAAAATAAGAAGACAAAATTTTTTCAAATTTTTCTCATAGAGCATATCTGCCACATAACGAGTCACAATCATTGAAAATAGGTTGGTAATCGCTAAGGAAGCTAAGATCGAATACGAAATCAAACCAAGTAAATGATCACGTGCAGTATTACTCAGTCGTCCCAGCACACTTAGAATGACAACTGCCAAAATAAGTAAAATCCAGAAGCATTGGTCCCACATATGCAACACCTGCATAACCATAAGCCTTTTTGTGTTTGAAAGGAATCCACCTTTATTATATACTTTTCGCAGTTCGAATCCTATCCCTGCCATTATCTTACATACTCCTTATATAATTGTCTATATTGTTCAATCATTTTGATGATATTGATAAAATTGCTCACTTCTTTTTGTGCAATTTGTCCCATAGTTTGAAGCGTTTTCTTCTGAACTTGCCATTACAAAGCATTGCATGTGCTAAGCTCATTAAGTCTGTAGGGTGGCACTAATAGCCAGCTGAACCTAATGTATCGTCTAGCTTTCTCTAATAATTCTACAACAGCCAACATCCGTTGTAACACAAGGTTTTCCAGCAGCCATTGACTCCAATATAGACAATGGTTGCCCTTCTGATATACTCGTTAAAATCATAAAGTCCATTTTGAGATATTCTTTGATATTAACACGCCCAGTAAAGAAGAGATTTTCTAATTTTCAACTTACGTGCTAAAAGCATAACATTCTTCTGCATAAGCTTCATCATCCACCCCTCCCATAATATAAAGGCGAACATTTGGGCATTTGGGAGGATACTTCGTAAAAAGCATAAATCATCGTTTTAATATCTTTAATTGGAGCCATTCTGACAGCAGCTCCAATATTAATCCAACTATCATCATCTTTTTCAAAAGGAATATTAGAAAAAGCTTTCATAATCAATACCATTTGAAATAACTCGACATTTTTCGCATCACAACCAAGAGCAATTTGTGTTTTCACGAGCTTTTGAAAAAGACTCGTAATACAATCTGCCTTAGAATAAATTGCATCGGATAGCATATAAAAGAAATCAATCCACTGCTTACGCATAGAAGGTAAAAATCAATCTGCCGAATAATTTCTTCCTCACGCTCCCGCGTATAAATTCCATGTTCTGTCAACAACAATGGCTTATTCATACGGGTACTAGCTAATGTTGCCAAAATACCACCATAACCAGTAGAAATAGCATGATAAGCATCTGCAACAGGGATCTCACTAGACAACAATGTTAATAATGGAAAAAGCATGGATCGGATAGTATGAAATATATCTGACATAGGCTAGTGCAGCATATTTTTTTCACATAAATCTTGAATCATCTGAAAATTCTTCACTCACTAAAAAGTCATCTCGTTGAACTTTTCCTTCTTGAAGGAGGTCGAAAAATAAGAGACCACTCAGGTTTGGCACAAAAACTAATTGTTTTAAAGCATCATATTCTTCATGAGATAATTCTTCACTTTTTTTATCAATCACTTTTGAGCTAGTTAAGCTATCCAGAAATACTTCATGAACTTCTACAACGTTCTCAGGAAATTCATAGACGAATATGCCTTTCTTTTTCCTCATTGGCTCCAATAACCCAAATGATAAATTCATGTTCTTTTCATTTCTGTGATATATTGATGCATCCAAGTGAGACACACCTCCATGTACATAGGAGTAGGAACCCTCTAAAACCAAACAGATTCTCATTTTTTTATCTTCTCTTTTTACTTTCAATTCAATTTCTATTTTTGCAGAAGTAGCATGTAGTAAATAAAAGATTTCCAGTTAAATGTTCTAATTTTCCCACCGGTCACTTTTCCTGGCTTTTGCCTTCATTCAAGCAGAAGCATCACATAAGCATTATCATGGAATTACCTAGAGTTAATTCAAACCACTATCAGTTTTCTGTTGTTGAACACTTAAAAATACCATAGCGTTGAATAGCGCCTGCCATTTCAGAACCCGTCAAATCTCTAATATTAGGTGCCATTTTATCAACCCATGCAATCTCATTAGTGAAAATCTTTGTACAGTTTTTCCAGCCTTGTTTTGCACTCTATCTTCATCCATTACATCATCTGGATGAAGAAAAGTGGAATCAACTACATAATGCATATTTAATTCTGAAAAACAGTTAATTTAGAATAATTATCCCAAGATGCCCCTGAAACAATTCGCGGTTGTTCAATCAGGCCGTCGTCTGCTACTTCAAATTCTTGTGAATAGGTGAATTTCCCTGGGAAATAATTACTAGCAATACTTTTTAATTTCTGGGAACTTCTCTCTCAAAACTTCTCTTCCTTCTTTTTGAAAGGACATTTGAAGGTGGAATGTAAATGGACTTTTCCCCTTTTGGAAAGAGTGACTTCGTAAATCTCATCAACTCACGAATAGAAGCTTCCATTGCTTTTTTTATTTTTCCAAGTTTTATAAGTTGGAAATTCATCTCCGTAATCAGTATCTTTAGGAGAAAGGGGTTGGTGGTTATACCCATGATAACTAAGCTCTCCACCATTTGCTAAAAGAGATTTTTCCAAAGTACTTAAAGCGTTCTATATCTTTTTGCGCAGTTACATGACCTGATGTATCATCTTCATAATTCTCAATGACACCACCAGTGTATTTAATGCCGTACTTTTCAGATAACTTCAATAAATCTGGCCACCAAATATTCGTATAGAAATCAGCAATACTGGTATTGTAATCTCGTTTAATAGGTAGCATCACCTGCAGGTACAGGGGAAGGAAAAATCGTCTAAATAGAACGTAGCACCATTGATAACAGGATAAGCTGTCGCATTCGTCAATAAGCTATAGAAGCAGCATAAATACCACGAACTGCTCTTTCATAAATTCCAAAAGTTATCTACAACAAACTTTCCTTTGCCATGTTTTCTCTCCCAAACAAGAGGAGTATGAGCCTTATTGTCTGTCCACGCATGAACCTTTGGTATCTGATGAAAGCGAGACTGTCCAGGCTGATTCAAAACCGCCGTCAATTGGATAACTTTTTCCACCACCAATCATGAAATCTTTATCAATATAAATATTATTTACTATAGAGTTCTCATAATTGGAGCTTACCACGCCTAATTTTTCTCAATAGACGCGGAAGTGTTGTCCTTAACTAGCGTCACTCCAAATAGAACATTCCCCCTTGTTCAACCCAATCAACCATTTCCTGTATTTTTGCCCACGGTTTCTAAATCACTTAAAAGTACGATAACTTTTTATAATTTGAAAAACTGGGAAGAGATTCTTTCACAACATTAACTAATTGGTAGCCCTGCTTCATGTCCTAAGAATCTGTGCAAATTGCTCTTTTGCACGTCTACTTGTATCATTATTTTCATCGTAAAGAACAAGATTTTCTTTTTGCTAAACTTTTCAAAAACTGCTTTTAGAAGTGGAACATTTCCCTTTTTAGATATGTATTGTTATTTGTAGAAACTGTATAACGTTCTCCGCTTTTTGAATCCACAAAACTGCAGCTAATAAAAGAAAGATGACCCTACTATAATGGACTCCCTTGAATAAGCCAATACCTCTTTTTCATTCTTATCAGCCTTTTAAAATTGCCAAAAAGCTAAATATTCTCGGTTCTCTTTTGAAATATAAATCGAGTCTATAGCTTTTATCAATTCTTTTATCCTTTCTCCTTGTTTCGTTTCATAATAATACTGTAGATATAACATATAAATTTCTTCGTGTTGTCCCCACTTTCTTGAAATCAAATCAAGATATTCCTTAACACGTGTATAATGCTTTGAGCAACAACTCATTTTTAATAAAATTTCAGATAATCAGATAACTCTTCTTTTTGTTGAATCTTTTTTCCAGAAGATCTGAGTAATCTTTTCTAAGTAGTTTTTCCAATCGTTTCGTTACAAGCCCTTTTTGTAAATAGCTTGCCAAAGATAGTACAGTACTCTGCTAAAACTTGGGAAATCATCAGGATTCTGATGATACCGTTTTATTTAAACTTTTGCAAACGGATATCATACTGTCTTGAGACTTCCGCAATAAGAGTCGTAGCGTAATGCACGACTTCTGTATCTTCATCTTTGCGAGCCAAAAATAACAATTCAGTAAAATCGATCTGGAGTCCGACTAACCATTTCCATTATCATCCACCGTGCCGTTTCCTTATCTTGCAACAACAGCGCTTCTTCTAATGGGATGAGGTCTTCGACATTCTCATATGCATTTCCTAGCCCATTTTTATTTTCAACTCCACTTAGCTCTGTCCAAACATCCGCCTCTTTTGCAAGATGAGACACATTTGATGTATCGTCATGTCTAGATGGATTTATAAGCCACAGTAAAAAGATAACCTAAAAATGGTATCGCAATGGGAAAGATGGTATAAAATAGGGGCAATTTAATTTTTTTAGAATTGAGCAAATAGTACGAATGGATACATAATGCCAAATCTAAAATCACACAGAATAGAGAAACAATAAACTCCATTTATCACCCTCCATATTTGATGCCATTAGGAGTAGTTCTCAAAACTGTAGTCTTTTTGAGGTTGACAAATGCTTGATGATAACCAGCTTTATCTAACATAGAAGCTGTTGCTCCACCAATCATTTGTAGAAGTGCATGCACGAAAGAGATAAATGACTATAGAAACATCCTCAATCCACAAAAGGTAGCTTAACCCTGAAGCAGATTCTATTTTTAATGCATAAACTGGATAATCTGGAATCAAATTCTTATTGACCCAAACTTCATCATTTTTCAACTCTTCTGCTAATATCGGATACCTATTTAGGTTAAAGCCAGAAAAACTCAGATAATGAATATATGTTGACTACTATTTGTTTCTAGTTGTTCTGCAACAATTTTTCTTTTGTTTCATTTAAAACAGCTTCTACTGTTGGTTTATCTAATTGTTGAAAATAGAAAACAGCTTTGCTGGTACCAGTTTGATTACTTACAACTTGCTGAGCTAATTGTTCACGATCATAAACTTCATCCTCATAGAGATAGATAAAGAAATTCATTTCTATCATTTAGCAACTGATTTTTCTTTTTCTAACATTTCTTTCTCATCTTGATATTTCATCTGGATAATACCACAAATAAGAGCAACAGACATATAAAGCTGCAAAAGGTAATCCATCTATCTGTATTATAAACGATTGATTGCCAATTCCCTCCCAGACAAGAATAGTTACTGCAAATAAACCAATTATAGAAAGAAAGCTTGCAAAAAATTCCATAGATTGTTCCAAAAATCGTACTAATCAAGGTAATAAAAAGTAAACGGACATCAGCATTCTCAATTGATTAAAACCGTTCAACATTGCGCTCAATACCTCAGACAAGAAAAAGCAAAGCAAAATCTCAGCTATCTTTTTGGGAAGTCTTACGAGAACGCATCGTATATACAACTGCTTTTTAAACGATTGAATTCCAGATGTTTCGACGTTTATTTTCTTTTAACAAAATCTTTATATAAATCTGCTAAATCGTCTAAAAGTGAATAATGAATAAACCAGCCATAACGATGCCTTTAAATTATCTTTATCTGTTGAGTGATAAAGGCAAGGTTCAGGCGATTTGGAATCAATCACTATTTTACTTTTTAGAGAATGCCAGCTCTTCTAACTTTTCTGCAACATGCTGAAAAGTAATTTCAAACGGATTATAAATATTTAAAATTTCTGTCTGATCATCCCAACTATCAAAAATTTTTGCTGATTAGCTCTGCTAAATCTTCTGAATTGATAAAATTCGCAATTTCATCCGGATGTTCTTCAATAGAAATAGCTCTATTTTCGTGAACTTTATCGAATAAACGATAAAAATAATCTTCGGCAATCTGGCAGAATATAAATAAGGACTACGGACTATTTTAAGAGATTGTCTATTCACCTTTTACCCAATGCTGACAAAAGGCTCTCCGCTGCTATTTCTAACTCTTGAGGACGGTCTCAGCACCTCTGGTCCTGTTATATAAAGAATCTTTGAATAAACCAACCCCTTTGACAACATTCAGAAAAAGATTGCAACTCTCTAATTCTCCTACTTGATGATTTTTATAAGTTAAAGAATTAGAGAAATAAAGAATGCGATCAAATCGATATGTTCTTAAATTTCTTCCATATCAGTCTTCTCTGCTTCAGAGAAAACTGTTAACTCAATTTTTGAATTTTTAAATGTGTTCTCCTAAGAGATAAACCATATCTTTGGAAAGGCTTCCTGTATAAACTCTTCGGTCACATACCCTGTATTTCCAAATAGTAGAGTTTTTCAATCTCCTTTACAAAAATGTATTATTAATTTCAAAATATATGAATAAGTAATACTATTTTATACATCCAATTACTCATCATACCTGTTTCTACCTAAAAATAGCAAGTATATCCTACTATGATAATTTATTTCTTTATATCTACACACGTTCTTTACATTACTATTGATTGTCCGATTTGCTTGTTTCTTCTTTCTTTTCTCCTTTGTTTTTGTGTTATATTTATCATATAAAAAGAATTTTATTTAGAATAAATATCCAATTTTAAAACAAAGGAGAGATTATGTCTGTTATTGAAAAATTAACAAAACCAGCTCATTCAATTGATATGAATGACATCATTCGTGAAGGAATCCAACGCTGCGAGCAGTAGCAGAAGATGTCACCTTTCCACTTACAGATCAAGAAATTATCTTAGGCGAAAATGCTCCACTTTTTGAGAAATCTACAAGATCCAGTCACTGCTGAAAAGATGGGACTCTGGGTGGAGTTGGTCTAGCTGCACCACAACCAGATTTGTCCAAACGTATTATTGCTGCTTTTGGTTCCAAACCTGCCAGACAAAGAAGGAAATCTCTAAAGAAGCCTGATGCTCTACAAACCGTTACGTATAATGCTAAAGTAGTAGCGCATTCCGTTCAAGATGCAGCGCTGGCTGAAGGCGAGGGTTGCCCGTCCGTTGACCGCGAGTTCCGGGCTATGTTGTTCGCCATGCACGAGTCACCGTTGACTATTTTTGACAAGGATGGCAAGAAACACCGAATCAAACTAAAAGGATACAATAGCATTGTCGTACAACACGAAATTGATCATACAAATGGCATTATGTTCTACGACCGCATCAACGAAAAAGACCCGTTTGCAGTGACAGATGGCATGTTGGTGATTGAATAAATAGCTGTACATCATTATCAAAAATACCTAGATAGTCTTTATCTAGGTATTTTTCATTCTAACTATCCTGTCTCCATAGCCAAGAGAATAACAGCACCCAGGACTGATGGAACAATAGCTGTATCAGCAAGCATTGGGCCCCCAATGACCAAAAAGAAATTGACCAATCAAGGATCCAAACCAGCCCAAGAGGATTTTTCCGAGACAGCCCATGCTCTCTCCACGATTGGTGATTGCTGCTGCAATCAGTCCAACAATGAAACCAACAAACATACCATCAATCATATATGCTCCTTCTTTCTATGTTTCTAGGAGCGCTTCAAGCATCGTCATTATTGAAATCGCCATTCAAAGCAACTTGAAATCTTAGATTGCCCAGTCTCCATTACGGAAGATAGGAACTCGGCTGCCGTCTTCGCGGATACCGTCAATATCCATCTGATTTGAGCCAATCATAAAATCACATGGACATCCGAGCGGTTGAGACCCGCTGCTTCCAACTCTTTTTCAGAGAAATTCTCTCCGCCGACTACACTGGTCGCATAGGCTGCACCGATAGCCAAGTGGTTAGAAGCATTTTCATCAAAAAGAGTATTGAAGAAGGTGATGCCTGACTGGGAAATCGGGCTTGGATCTGGTACCAAAGCACACTCACCTAAAGCACGCGCACCAGCGTTTTCAAAGACAAGGTCCTTCATAACCTGGTCGCCCTTTTCAGCAGTAATGTCCACAATCTGGCCATCTTTGAAGGTCACCTTGATACCTTTCGATGATATTGCCATTATAGCTAAGAGGCTTGGTGCTAGTTACATAACCATCAGCCCGGCGGAAGTCTGGTGCTGTAAAGACCCTCTTCTGTCAGCATATTTGGCAAGAATCTTTCGCCTTGTGCATTAACTGCACCAGCTGATTCCCAGTGATGGTTCTTAGGCAAGCCCAATGTCAAGTCAGTCCCAGGAGCTGTGTAGTGCAGAGCAGTGAATTGCTCCTCATTCAAAACCTTAGCTTTTGAGCTGAGTTTTTCTTCATGAGCTTTCCAAGCCGCAACTGGATCATCCTCATAGACACGGCAGGTTTTGAAAATCTGATCCCAGAGCAAATCTACTGCTTCCTCATCGCTGGCTGCATTTGGAAAGACCTTCTTAGCCCACTCTGTACCCGCTGCTGCTGCGACTGTCCAGCTGACTTTATTGGATTGGGTTGCAATTGCATCGGCTTCATGGCCAGTCCCATAGCCTTAGCAGAAGCCGATAATTTCTCGGCATCCACGCCATTTAAGCTCCTGGGTCAGATGAACGAACGCCCAAGCTGGCTGGCTCTTCTTCTCAAGGAGATAGTTCACCTCAGCCACCTTATAGTCTGGGACGTTGTCAAGCGCTCCATTGGCGCATGGAGGAATTTCTCACGGTACTCAAATCATCCGCCCACTGGACGATGACCTCGTGAGCTCCCAGAGCATAGGCTTCCTTGACAATCAAGTGAGCCAGCTCACGCTGCTCCACATCAATATTGAGCGCCACCGTGTGACCCGGCTGCACATTAATACCATTGGCAACCAATAGTTTAGCGTATTTTTCTAAGTTTTCTTTAAAATTTGGCAGAACCATGCTGCCTCTCCTTTTTGTTATTTCTCTTTAAACAAGGACAGCAGGCTAGCGCTGCCACCGTACCGCAAAATCAAAGCGGTCATTTTTCAAAAATCGTATCTGGGTCAAGATCCAGCTGGTAATCAAACACTTTTTGCGCTGGCTTATCTTGAGCGGAAATGGTAAGTTTCATAAAAACCTCTTTCTATATTTTAGAAAAACTCATCAAACAAACTCAACTGGTTATCCTCAGGCATATTGCCCAGAATGCCCATGTCGTCCATTTTTTCAACTAGGGTGCTAGAGAGACCGCCGCGTTTGCGGAGTTCTGTCTTAGAAAGGAATTCGCCTTCTTCGCGCGCCCTGACCACTTGGCGGGCAACGTTGTCACCCAGACCGTCCATCGCAGAGAATGGTGGATAAAGGTATCCTCTTCGATGAGAAAACTCCAGTTGCATGGCTCTTATAGAGATCCAGCTTCCCGAACTTGAAGCCCTGCTCAGCATTTCATTAACGATTTCCAGAGTCGTATAAAGGTCAATTTCTACATTGAGGCGTCATTATTCTTGCGCTTTTCAGCATCTTTCGCTCATCCGGCGTTTGACAGCATCAAGTCCGCCACTCATGGTCTTAATATCAAATGCCTTAGCCCGGATGGAGAAATAAGCACAGTAGTAATAAATCGGATGATGCACCTTGAAATAGGCCACCCGTAAGGCCATCATAACATAGGCTGCCGCATGGGCCTTGGGGAACATGTACTTGATTTTTCCACTAGGACTCAATGTACCATTCTGGTACATTGTTTTCCTTCCTTGCTGCGATATAACCATTACGCTCTTCTTCAGAAATCTTCAGCCAAAGGCCTTCGCACCCGTTCCATAATCGTAGGCCATTTTAGGCTCTAAGCCCTTATGCATCAAATAAACCATGATATCGTCCCGACAACCAATAACAGTAGACAGGTCGGCAATCCCCTGCTTAATCAAATCTTGTGCATTTCCCAGCCATACGTCGGTACCGTGAGACAAGCCTGATAATTGAAGTAATTCTGCGAAAGTTGTTGGGTGAGTTTCATCCACCATGCCCCGTACAAAGTTGGTTCCAAACTCCGGAATCCCCTAGCATACCAGTCGGCGTACCGATTTGCTCTGAGTCAATCCCAAAATGTCTGTCCCAGAAAAAGAGGGCCATGACGCCAGCATCATCCATAGGAATATCATTGGATCAATTCCTGACAAATCCTGTAACTTCCGAATCATAGTTGGACTCATCATGACCAAGTACATCTAGTTTTAGGACATTCTCATCAATATCGTGGAAGTTAAAGTGGGTTGTTTGCCATTCAGCAGTCAAGTCATCCGCTGGGTATTGAACTGGTGTAAAATCATCAGACATCCATATAGTTTGAATAACCACAATTCCCCCTGGGTGTTGCTGTCCAGTCGTTCGTTTTAACTCCGGCAGCTCCTGAGCCAGACGCTCAACTTCGGCGTCTCGATAGAGCTCTCCGTAGTCGCGCTCGTAGGCCCCTTGACAAAAACCATAGGCCGTTTTAGCAGCAACTGTACCAACAGTACCAGCCCGAAAAGCATATTCTCCCTCAAAAATGTCTCGAACATCCAGGTGGGCACTAGGCTGATCCTCTCCAGAGAAGTTCAAGTCAATATCAGGGACCTTGTCCCCGTCAAATCCAAGGAAGGTCTCGAAAGGAATATCCTGGCCATTCTTGCTCAGCTTGTGGCCGCATTTTGGACAGTCCTTATCCGGCATATCAAAGCCAGAACCATAGGAGCCATCCGTGATGAACTCGCTGCTATTGACATTTGCCACAGACATAATGAGGCGACAAAGGATTGACCTCAGTAATCCCAATCATGGTCGCAACAAAACTGGAGCCAACTGAACCACGCGAGACCAACTAAATAGCCTCTAGTTTATTAGAACGCTGTACAAGCATTTGCGAAGCTTTAAAGTAAATCACGGCAAAACCATTCCCTAAAATAGAGATGAATTCCCGTTCAATTCGATGATCTACAATATCTGGCAGTGGATTACCATAGATTTCAAAAGCCTTTTCATAAGTCAACTCAGCGACTTTTTCTTCAGATTTCTCAATAAATGGTGTATAGAGGTCCCCTTTTACCACTTCAATTGGTTCAAAGAGTTAACGCCAACTGATTGGACTTCTACAGACCACTTGTCGAGCTAGTTCGTCACCTAAAAAGCGAATTCATCCAGCATTTTCATTGATTGTACGGAAATGTGCTTTGGGAAGCGGAGCTGGTTGAGCATTTTCACCGTGACCTATGGTCCGGTTAATCATGGCACCTTGTCCCAAACTCCTAACGATAATCTCCCGATAAATTTCTTCCTCAGGCTCAATATAATGCACATCTCCCGTAGCCAGAACTGGTTTGTCTAGTCGTTTTCCAACTTCAATCAAATTCTTGATGATTGTGTGCAGCTCCTCCATATCCTTAACCTGCTCTTTGGCAATCAATGGAGCATAAATCGCTGGAGGCATGATTTCGATAAAGTCATAATATTTCGCTACTTCGACAGCTGCATCCAGACCCTGTGAAACAACCGCATCAAACACTTCTCCTTCTGGAACAAGCAGTTCCTAGAACCAAGCCTTCTCGATGCGCATCCAAAACTGTTCCTGCGAAATCCGTGGTACACCTTCAAAAATATTTAGTATTGGACAGACTGACCAATTTGAAAAATATTCTTCAACCCTGTTTGATTTTTCTACATAACGTAGCGTGTTTCACTCGTGCTTTTTATAGAGATTTTCATCCACCAAATCCGTATTCAACTTATTAAGATTGGTAATTCCACGCTTTTCTGCTACATCTCTGATGAAGATAAACAGCAGTCGTCCTGTTGCTTCCGCATCGTAATTGGCCATGTGGTGATGGTCAAGCGATACTTGAAAGCGCTGTTAGAGGCCCCAAACCATGCCGCTTGTATTCTGGATAGAGGTTGCGGGCAAATTCCAGCGTGTCAATGACTGGCTGGGTGATTTTCGAGCAAGCCATGCCGCTCGCAGTTAACATTCGCCAGCCCACGTCAAGGTAGCATTATGGGCGACAAGTACCGTATCTTTGCAAAATTCCTGAAATTCCTGTAAAACTTGCTCCAAGTGGTTTTCGCATTTTTAACATGTTCATCTGTAATTCCGTCAAATCTGTCGTAAACGCACTCAAAGGGTGTCCTGGATTAATAAATTCGTCAAATTCCGCGATGACATTGCCCTTGTACATCTTGCTGGCTGCCACCTGAATCAAATCATTATAAATAGCAGACAAACCAGTCGTTTCTACGTCAAAGACAACATAAGTGGCTTCTCCCAACTCCATATCTATTTCATTGTAGAGTAATAGGCACACGATCTTCAACAATATTGGCATCCATACCATAAATCAACTAGATCCCGGCTTTTTAGCAGCTTTATAACCATGAGGAAAAACTCTGCACATTGCCGTGGTCAGTAATCGCAACTGCTTTTATGCCCCCACTTCGCAGCTGTCGCAATCAATCTTCGACTTCTGGTAGGGCATCCATAGCTGACATATTGGTATGCGCATGAAATTCAATCGTTTCTCACCTTCAGGCATGAGATCTTTACGGTCATAATGTACCACCTCCTGTACATCTTGTACATTCATAGTCAAATCATGCGTGAAGTTATTCATTTCAATATTTCCACGTACACGCAACCATGAATTTTTCTTAATCATGTCGTATTTCTTAGCTTCTTTCTTCATTTTTAAACCATTTCTGAGCGCAAAGCTGAAGTATAATCGGTCATCTTAAAATTAATGAGTACGCGCCCTGTGCGAGTAACCTTTTTTTCAAGATCGAAAACCATTCATTAAGACAATCCGATTTTCTTCAGTCTGAATGGCATTCATCTGCGTGATTTCAGCTTTATCCAATTTTGGTCGTGCAGTAGCTTTTTCGCTTGAAAACCAGAGTAACTTGTCTTTTCTCTTCAACAGGTGGAGCTGCCATTTTCTGCAGCGCTTCTATGGCTTTTAGAGCTTCATCATTCGTTTGCTTGTACAATCTTTTTCTTTCTCAGCTTGGAAAGTTTCGACTTGCTGCTGTGTTAAAGCATCGCTTGCCTTAACCTGACATTGAAACTGTGGAAAACCAAACTTGACTAACTGTTTTTGCCAAATCTGGCAAATGAATCTTCTGAAATGATCCGTATCAATGCTTGAAGGACCTTCAATCACTAGTTGATTTCCTTTAGCATGCACCTTCAACCCTTGATACATACTGCAGAAATCCTGACTAGTACAAGGACCTTCTGTAAAAGCTTTCTTGATAATAAGTCTGCAATAGCTCATCTGTGAAATCTTTGTTTATTGTCCTTATCTCAAAAACTGCTTGATTCCGTTTTGAAAGTGCTTCCTTCAAGCACTCAATTCTTGAAATATGTCAATCGGCAAAATTTCTTCAAAAGAAAAATAGAAATTCCCAGATATGGCTGACTTTATGCACCGAGAACTTGCTCAATTTCTGCATGTAAAAAGGCACTTGATTGTCTCATATCAAGCTGGCATATTGATTTGATTCATTAAAATTTCAAACGTTGATGACATCTTTTTCCCTCGCCTTGTAATGACACTATTTTTACCATCAAAACAAAGAGTTTTTCGATTAAAAATAAAGAGTCCCTTTTGTCTTTTTTCATTAGTGTAAACCATTTTATTTTTAAGTCACATCTTGCCAGCTAGCTTAAGAAGCATCTGGAAAATATACATCTTTTACTATAATAAAATTAGCAAAATCTTAGTCCACTTTTTCATACATTCACAGCTACAAGTTAAAGATACATGACAGGACTGTCCTTATTTGACATTCTGTTTTTCCTTTGTATTATTTATAACCTGGCAACGCTTTTGGCGTTCTTCAATTCGGGCCTTCGCATCTAATGCCTTTATAAAACTGTGGCTTTTCCTATGAACCGCACATTGATTTGGGAAGATAATGAATTTTTCGCCAAATTCTTTCTTTAATTCTTCCAATTTCTTACCACGTTCATCAGCTGATGTCTTTGAGAAATCTGCAAAGTCAACTAGATTATCTCCCTAGAACATAACCAGATTCGTTTTTCCTGAACTTTTTTGACTGAGACCTTCTTTTGATTTCACGCCTTTTTCTAAAACATCAAATGATCTTTTTCTTGTACAGGAATACCTTCTTTTCTAAGTTCTTAATTCGTTGCATCTACTTGATTTGCCGCACGGTCAGAAATATAGTAGATTTGAACACCATTTTGATGAGCATATTGAAGAAATTCTTTTCGCACCAGGAACAGCTTTAGCTGAGCTTTCTGTACCCAAGCATCCCAATTTTTAGGATTAAAAAGCTGTGCCGTCTTTTGGACATTTTGAGCCCGGTATGGGCTATTGTCTAAGACCGTTTCATCTAAGTCAAGAACGATTGAATATGGCTTATCTGTCGGTTTTTGCAACAATTCTTTCAGACGGTTCGTTGCGACATTATAACTTTGCAAATACAGGGCTTTGGCTTCATCAGATTTTTGATACCAAAGTGTGCCCATGGTATTTTCTCTTGAACGCAATTGATCGCGCGTCATGGTGACTTTATTGTCAGATGTGTTACTTTGCGTAGTTTTTATTATCGGCTGCTTTTGTTCCACAACTAGTCAATAAAAATAACTGAAGCAAGAGCTGAAAAATTGTGATTGTGGCTTTAGATGATTTCATAAAACCCATCCTCCTAATATTAATCTATCAAAATTATAGCGCTTTCAGAAAAACATTTCAAGTTTTCTAATCAAATATACAGACGAAAAATAGATTGGCAAAAAGATCCCGTCAAATCCATCTGAGGCCAGCAACTGCAGAGAGATTAGAAGTTCTTACAGCCGACTTTATAGCTTCCGTCCCATAGAAAGTTCTATTTCTTTTTCTCTTAAGAACACATATACCTGATAAAAGCAAGACAATTCCTGTTAAAAATGCCAATCATTGAAACCGTTGTTCCTGTAGACGGCAAGAACTTATCTGATTTTTGCTCTTGCCATTTCGCTGTTGCTGGATCTTCTCAGTTGAAGTATCTCTGTGTTGAAGAAGCGTTGCTTGCCCAGAATCTTTCTTTTTGTCTAGAAAGTCCGCTTTGATGTTTATCTTCCTGTTTGGTTTTTCTTTTGATTTGGTTTACTCTTTTTGAATGCGCAGATTGTGGCTGTCAATGGTGCTAATGAGACTGTTCGTCGTAAGTTCACACCTGCTGATTAGAGATAGCTGCTACCCTGCATGTATTAGTATCTGCGACAATTTCTGCCTGCGCCAGATGCTTATACCCTTCACCAAAATTGAAAATTTCCGTTCTCATTATCTGCGTTAAGGACAGCATAAATATTCCATTTGAAGTTGCAACTTGATAGCCCAGGATAAGATCTTCTTCCCAACACCGTCTTTACCTGGCTGTGTAATGAGAGCGCTATATTTCTGATCGACTTCAGCTGTCGTCTTGCGTGTGAAGGCATCCGTTGATTTTCGTAGGGTAATCAAACCTTTCATATAGGCCCGACTCTTGGCATTTTCAGGATATTTTCCAGAATCAGTCGCCTTAGTCCAATCAAAATGATTGACTGCATCACTAGAATCATAGGAATCAGAATGAAGTATGGGTACTCAAACGTGTTCCGTCTGCATTGGTCAATAGATGTGACTTATTCGGTACCTTATCATCAGGCACAGGTCATTATAAGCTGGATCTCGGAAATTGTTTTGTCCGCCCATATTCTTGTCCAGAATGAATGAAAGGCGTACCTTGCGAAGTTAGAACCATCAGATTGCCTAGGCGCAAACGACGATGAATCTCTTGATTATTTGCAGGCACCGCAGGATCTTTCTTGATCGACTGGGCAATGATATCAAAGAGTGTCAAAATTATCATGCAGCAATGTATTGAATCACATCTCCTGGGCTATCTGCTCAAAATTGCTGGCTGTGCTTTTGATATTTTTAAAACACTTTCTACATTGCGTTTGCCACCAGTAATAAAGGCAGGTGCTCTTCATTCGATAACCAGATTTCAGCAGTTATGAATATCATCTGAGAAGACACCAACGGTATCAGTGGATTTCTATCCAAGATTGATCCGCGGCTGACTGGCTTATTTTCATCCCCTGTATACGTCTTCTCCAACCTTCCCCAGCATCACTAGATTTGGATTTAATTTTTCGTTTTCATAGGCTTTTTGGATAGACTCTGCATCATGATCCCCCATCATATCAAAACGGAAACCATCTACCTTGTATTCACTAGTCAAATATTTAATCGAATCTACTAAAACACGACGGCTCGCGTAGTGTTGTCCCCAAGCGGCCACCACTCAAAGCTAGTTCTCGTGTACCATCCGCATCCATAAAGTGATAGTAATTTGGCTCTAAATCTTCAAAAATAGAAGTCTTGGCAGTATGATTATAGACCACATCCATGATGACACCCATACCACGCTTATGAATTTCATTGACAAGATTTTTAAATTCTTCAATACGCTTAGTTGGATCTTTCGGATTTGTTGAATACATTCCTGTTAATGAAAAATAGTTTTGTGGATCATAACCCAGTTGTAATTACTGTTGCTGAAGCGTACTTGTCCATGCGCTCAGCATTTTTCAATTCATTGACAAGTAATAACTCAGGATCATGCAGGAGTTGAATGTGGGTCACTCCCAAGTCTTTCAAATAATCCAATTTCAATAAAAGCTGAGAAAGTCCCTAAATTGAGATTTCAAATCTTTGAAATAGCCGGATCTGAGGTAAAACGCGAACGTGTGTCCTATAAATCAAGGCATCTTCCCGCTTCTAAAGTTAGGAATCTTAGCATAGGTCAGATCTTTTGGACCATATTCACTTGGCTCGACAAAGGCTGCTTTTGGCAATCTTGTAGGACTCTGCCTTTTTCTGCATCTTCACTATTCCACGCTGCCAAAGATTTTGGCATAAGGATCAGCACGAGAACTTTTACCCCGCGAGTAATTTCAATGATAGAAATAACCACGGGTAATCCTTGATTCCTAGATTTGTTTGTGGTGTCAATGTTCCTCCCAAGTACCAGCTTCCCTTTTGTCATCGCTACTTTGCCAACAACCTTGTTCTGATTGTTTTTATCGTAAATCACTAAATCTACTTGATCTGCACTTGGTGACCAGAAGGTTACATCCACTTGTTTGCTCTGCTTGAGAAACACGCGCTCCCTAATCACCATCATACTTATAAATACTATCCTTCAGCTGCCAATTCATACTGGCTGTAAATTGGTCATTGCCATACTTTATCGTATATATGCTTGCGCTTGTCCAAAAATCGCCAACAATTTTAGCTTTTTATTCTTAACATCAAGTATCACATCCTTAATCGCTACTTCTTTTTATTTTGTCTGTAATCTTTAGATTTTTAAAAATATCTTCTTTTTGCATTTTCAAGAGTTGAAAAATTGCTTCAATCTCTGTCAAGCCGATATGTTGTGCTCGTCATACGAATATCATTAACAAAAATAAGGATTCGTATAAATGTTTGGATCTGCATCATGAAGGAAAATTTGACTATTTTTCTTCAAATTTTGTCAAATTATAATCCTGAGGTTGAATCTTTCGCATCATCTCCTGATTTGTTTTCATCTAAAAGCACTCCACTCGTTTTTGCAGCATCTTTTAAGGAACATCTACATAACGACCATATTTCCCAGTCTTTTTCAAAATCCACTCCGTCAGGCCAATTTTTACTAGGATTTTTCACATCCCTCAAAGCCAAAGCGATTTCTTGTCATACTTACCATCAGTACGATAATAGTTACGCCGCACCCAACCTCTTTTAGGGGCTCATAAGGATGAGGATTGTAGTCTGTATCAAAACCAGACTTCTTCATTCATATTAGGGCTCGGCAACTCACTCGTCTTATCTCCAGTCAGATTTGTGCCCGCTGTAATATTAATTAAGAGACCACCTCTTATGCTGGCCGCTTTTCAGCCATTTTCACATCAAGACAATAGCCATAATCGTCTTTTTGGCTGTTGAAAAGCTCGTTGCCCCTGTCGGCCAGCTGCCTTTGACTAGGAAGGTGTTTCTACATCATCCCAAGTCCACAAACCAAGACTAGCTAAATTATCTGATTTCGAAGTGTGGCCTGAAGCGCAAACGGATATTACCTTCTGCAATTTTTATCTTTCGATTTCGTCCCTACAACAGGAGTTGCTTTTCAGCAGAATTTGCAACAGAATCTTTCTTCTCTTTCAGTGATCTAAGCTGACGGACTCTGTTGCAGCAGCGTTCGTCGTTGAATCTTGGACTATTTTCGGTGCACAAACGCGCTGGTGTCAAATCATAGTTTGTCTGATGCGTCTTCTCTAGTTGAAGCTATATGTGATGGATTGGCAACACTAGCTCAATGTGGAAGACAAGCTGCTGTTTTCTTACACTGTGAGTCTCATCTGCTTGCGCTAATACATTTCCTGCCAAAAGACACTCAGCAAAATAGCAATGGACGCTACTCCGTATTTTCCATCTACGAATTGCAAATGCTGACGCTTTTCATTTGTTCGAGATTGCAGATGATACACTTTCTTCATAAAAAGAAAACCTCCTTTATAACTTCTACACAAACATTTTATTATCTGTGCAAACGTTTTTGTAGATATTATATACATTTGTCGATAAAATGTAAAGGGTTCTCATGTAAAAGTTCTCTATTTTTGATAAAATTAAATTTGCTTTTCCATTTAATCTGTAGGAAACTGTCCAAGTGCAAATAGAATTATAATAGTTTTATGTAAGTCTCTCTCTTTATCTGCAGCCCTCATCCTATCACTCAGGTAAGTAAAAATAAGACGCGCCACAAAATGCCTCTTGCTTGCCTCTTTTGATTTCAACAGGGCCAATAGTCTCTTTATTCATTAATATCGTGTGTTTCAGCAACACGAGTTAACAATAAACAAATCCACTGATGACCATCTTATTATAATCTTTTAGTAGCGAGATGAGCTGGACGATCATTTCAGTTTATCATCTGAAGAGAAAATAATAGACAGTGATCCGTAATCTCAAAGCAGTACTTTTAGGTTACAGATAAAACTGACGAAGCCAATACCATATGGTGTTTCTTGATGCAAACCGCATTTCTTTACCTGCAAACTCTCCAACAGTAATAAAAGATAAACGAAATAACAATATAACCTCATTGAAAGCTGTCTAGCAACCAAAAATCTATACATTTCTTAATGATCTTTTAGCTTTTCCCACTGGCCTATATGGAAAAACTGTAAGAGAAGAACAACATTACACATCTCAGTTAAGAATAGCAAAAAGGATTCTGAATGATATCAGGAACCCTTTCTTTCATATTTGCAACACCACAATATTGACCGCCAACTTATTAGGGTACAATTCGATTACCTTAACAACTTGCTTACCCTCCACTTCGGACCGAATTTTGTCGTTAGCATAGAGCAGGTGCCTTCAAGATCCTCACGGCTTGGAGTCTTTTGCACGACAAGTTTTGCACGAACTTTTACCTGATTTGAACAACAATTTCTACATCGTTTTCAAACTCGACTTTAGCTTCGTCCCACGTTGGCCAAAGAATCATATGAAATTGATTCACCAGATTGTGTCACCGTCGCCATACATTTCTCCAAAGGTGTGTGCGCAAATGAGCTAACAATTGTATACAAACCTTTAGCGTAGCTTGCAGCAAAGAGTTTGTCTTTGTTTGCAGCATCACTGAAACCATCACTGAGCGATAGCCGTGTTGAATTTCATGGCTTCAAGCGTGTTCTGCAACGGCTTTGGACAGTTTCATTATAAACTTTATCCAAGTTGCCATTATTTTCAGCCACAATTTCTTTTGTTGTCGTAACAAACGATAAACACGATCGAGTGAATTTTGACGTGAGCCTTCAAGACCTTCTCTTCAGACCAAGCAATGGAGGCATCAAGCGGCCCCATAAACATTCTTTCGCAAACGCGAAGAGTATCTGCACCATACTGCTCCACTACATCATCTGGATTAACAACATCTTCAAAGATTTAGACATCTCAGCTGAGCTTGTCCAATCTTTCACCTGTTTCGATATTGAAGAAAAAGAACCGTCACGTTTTTCAACTTCTGTCAGTTGCCACAAGCGCACCACGACGATCGCGGTAGCTTAGCCAAAAATCATCCCTCGCTAAAGAGTTTTCGAAGCGGTCTTTCAGCTGGAACAACACCAAGGTCATATAGAACTTTTGGTGCGCAGCGTGCATAGAGCAGATGCAGTAGCTACAGCATGTTCAGCACCACCGCTACCGATAAATATCAACTGGTAGCCATGCCTTGAGCAGTTCTTCATCACTAATTTTCCGTCATTGTGTGGTCAATGTAGCGCAGATAATACCAGCTTGAACCCGCCCGACAGGGCATGGTGTTCGGTTTCGCGACGGCGTTTTGACACCATCTTCACGCGTAACTTCCAGCCAGTCTGTCAAGTTAGCAAGTGGATCTCACCCTATTCCTGAAGGTTTCTGATGTCTTTGTTACTGGCAATACAAGTGGTAGTTGATCTCTGAAACAGCTGTTGTTGTGCCATCTTCCCAATGAATGATTGGGATTGGTTCCCCAATAACGTTGACGTGAGAGCACAGTACGCAAAGCGGTAAGTGACTTTCTTATTACCAACGCCCTTCTGCTTCAAGCCATGCAACCATTTTTGTCACAGTTTGAGCTTTATCGAGGCCATCTAGAAAGCCAGAGTTGATGTGAAGACCGTCTCTGTATAGGCTGCTTCTCAACATTTCCACCTTTCGAGAACTGGAATAATTTCAAATCGAGTGTTTTGCGAAATTCCCAGTCGCGGTATCATGCAGAACTGCTCATAATAGCTCCCTGTCCCATAGCTAGCAAGCACATAATCGGCAATCCCAGATTGAATTTCCTTTACCATTAACTGGGTTAATAGCATAGCTACCAGTCCAGACACCTGTTTTTCTTTTGGCAAGATCTGTACGACGCGAGGTCAGATTTAAGGCTAGCCGCACGTTTGTAATCGGCAACGGCTTGAGCTTGTTCAGGACTGGTAATAGCATCAACAAGAGCATGTTCTGGTGCTAGAACAGCATAGGTAGCACCGAAAAGTGTATCTGGACGAGTTGTAAATACGGGTGAAATCTTTGTCTGTATCTTTGACTTTTAAAAGTCACGTTAGCACCAGTTGATTTACCAATCCAGTTCCGTTGCATATCTTTTGATAGATTCTGGCCAATCAAGGTCATCTTAGATCTTTCCAAGAGGCGTTCAGCATAAGCTGCGATTTTAAGCATCCATTGACGCATTGGTTTACGAACAACTGACAACCACCGCGTTCAGATGTACCGTCGGGAAGTACTTCTTCGTTGGCAATAGCCGTTCCTAGTTCTTCAACCCAGTTAACTGGCACTTCAGCTTCGTATGCCAAACCTTTTCATACAATTTTGTCATCCACTGCGTCCACTTATAGTAGTTAGGATCTGTTGTGTTACTTCGTGATCCCAATCATATGAGAAACCAAGGCTATTGATTTGACGTTTAAAGTTGGCAATGCTCTAGCTGTAACTCAGCTGGGTCATTTCTGTATCCATTGCGTATTGTTCTGCTGAAAGTCCAAAAAGCATCCCACCCTACTGGGATGAAGGACATTATGAGCCTTGTGCACGCTTTGAAACGACTGAGAATATCTGTCGCTGTGTAGCCCTCAGGATGCCCCACATGAAGACCAGCCCCAGACGGGTAAGGAAACATATCTAACGCATAAAATTTTAGGTTTTGATACAGCCGTCCCAGTCTTAAACGTATGATTCTCCGCCCAATATTTCTGCCATCAATTGATTTATGATTATAAAAAGTCATTGATGCACTCCAATTTTATGATGTTATTATTATACCATTTTCAAAGGATTTTGAAAGGTATAATTAGGAAAAGTCTACTTCCGTTTCAAACAAAAACCAGCTGGTAATCCAACTGGTTTTAAGTAAAAGTGACTCATTACCAAATAATCACGCGATCTTCTGGTTTTGCGCCACATACCATCGCTTTCTTTTAATATCAAAAGTCGTAAAGAAATCATCAAAGTTTGGTAATTGAATATTTGTACACGAAGTTTCCTAGAGCATGTACATCCACACTTGCACAACATTTGCATGTATTCTGGACGAGCTTTCATGCGCCAAATACGAGCAAAGTTCGTAAAGAATTCTTCTGCAGAAAAGTCTGCTTCTTTCTTAGCTGCTTCAAGTGCTGCCGCAATACCACCTAAATCCGCAATATTCTCTAGCACAGTTAATTTCCCATTAACTTTAGCTCCATAAGAATCTTGACCATCAAATTGTTCAATCACTTTTTGAGTACGTTCTTGGAAAGCTTCATAATCTTCTGGCTTCCACCAGTTAATAGACTTCGTGTTCGTCAAATGAGAGCTCCATTTGAATCAAATGCATGTGAAATTTATGAGCAATTACTGCACCAATCCCACCGTAATTAGCTGACGAAGATTGATGCAAATCATAAAACGGCGCTTGAAGAATGGCTGCTGGGAACACAATTTGATTTTGCTGTGGATCATAATAAGCGTTGACCATATGAGCTGGCATATGCCATTCACTGCGATCCACTTCCTTATTCCATTGACTCCATGTATGCGCACAGAAATTTTTGCTAAGTTTTGAGCATTCTCCACCAAGCCCACCTCTCATCAATCACTTTTTCGCATAAGTTTCTGGCAATTTTTCTGGATAGCCGATATGTGGTGTGATGACATTGAGCTTGACAATCGCTTTATCACGTGTTTCCTTAGCTAACCAATCTGCCGTTTCTAGGCGCGACTTATAAACATCAATCAGCAGCGACTTTATGCTCACATCTGCTTTTTGCTTCCCGGTGAGAATTTCTTTCCCCGCATACCAAAGTCGAGAGCTTGATTATATGGTGCCTGCGCCATTTGGTACGCTGCTTTTTCCTTAGCACGAGCCTCAGGCACACCTGTAGTACGCTCGCACATAGGTGCCAGAAAGAACGCGAATTTCTTCTGTTAGATAAGCCGTCCAAGCACCAGCTGCAAATACTCTCAATCCCGCATGAATAGCAGCCCAATTCTTTTTCTGAATAATATTCAGCTGCAAATTCTTTCCAGAAACGCTCTTGAGGAACAATCACCTTGTCTGGAACTTGCCCTAAAATATCTGTGAAGATTGCATCCAGCGGTAATTCAGGTGCAAGCTTAGTGAAATCTGCCCAATCATAAGGGTGATATAATTTCACATACTCTGAACTTTCTTCTTTAGAAAGAACATACTTGGCTAATTTAGCATCCAATTTCAGATAGTTATCCAACATTTTCTTTTTATTTCTTCTGCCGAAAAACCAAATTTAGTAACAATTTCTTCCTGCATTTTCCGCCAGATTGCCACAGTTCTTTACCTTTTCATTTCCTTCTTCATAATAGGTCGTATCTGGCAGAATGATGCCAGGCGCATCAGCCCAGAGAACATTCATTTGAGCATTCATAAAATCTGGAGCAACATCAAATCGTAAAACATTCGGTTTCCCAGCCATTTTCATACTCAGCAATCTTACCTGCAAACTCTCTTTGAAAGAACTAAGCTTCTTATACTCTTCTACATAAGTGGCATTGCAGGAGCAACCCTGTTGTTCCCGTTCGTCAAAAATCTGCTACTAAACGGTGGTGATTTTCACAAAAATTTTGTAAGATTGGATCTTCAGGTACATCTTTGGCTGCCAACCATTTGTCGTTGTAGCCAGCATCAACTTTTCAATATCTTGATCCAAATCCTAAATCCACCTGTCACTGGCTTATCATCAGGAATAACTGCTGTTTTTCCCATTCACCATTGACATAGTCAAAGAAATCATCTTGTAAACGTGTCATCTTGTTCTCGCTTTCATTGTTTTAACTTAATCCTAACAGAAAAGTTCTGAATAATCAAACTTTTATTAAAATAGATTTAGTCTGATAACATCTTCCTTCTAATTTTTCTTAAAAATCCAAAATTAACTTGACTTAATTTTCGAATTAATGTATATAACGGTAGTGTATAAAATGATACGTATCGAAAATTTAAGTGTCTCCTATCAGGAAACACTTGCTCAATCAGATTTCTTTGAAACCAAGGCCCAACTATCATGGAGTTATTGGCCCAAACGGGGCTGGTAACCAATCTTTAAAAGGAATGTTGAGCATCATTGATCATGTTGGACAACTTACCTTGATGATAAAGAATTCTCAAAAAGTACTTAGCCATGTAGCTTATGTGGAACAAAAATTCACATTGACTACAACTTTCCAATCAAAGTGAAAGAATGTGTCGCTTGGATTGTATCCAAAAGTGAAACTTTTCCACAGGTTAACAAATAAAGAATGGGAAAAGTGGCAAATGCACTACGCATTGTCGGCTTAGAGGATTATGCTGAACGCCAACAGCCAATTGTCAGGAGGGCAATTTCATCGGGTCTTGATTGCGCGCTGTCTAGTACAAGAAGTCTGACTGTATCTTTCTGGATGAACCATCTCGTTGGGATTGATTCAATCAGTGAAGGAAATCATCATGACAACGCTACGCAGTCTGAAGAACAAGGAAAAAACGATTCTCATCGTTCACCATGACTTAGGAAAAGTCCCACATTACTTTGATCAAGTTTTTAATTTTGAACAAAGAACTCATTGCCATTGGAGAAACTTCATCAACTTTTCACAGAAGAAAACTTGAAAAAGCCTATGGTCTCAGCTTTTTGTAAATGGAGGTCTCTAATATGTTTTTCAGAATTTATTGATGGACTGCAGAAATTCCATTTTCTACAAAAATGCACTGATTACGGCCATTGTCATCGGGATTGTTGCTGGAGCAGTTGGCTGTTTCATTATTCTAAGGGCATGTCCTTGATGAGCGATGCCATTTCACATGCGGTCTTGCCGGAGTTGCACTCTCCTTTATTTTAGGAATCAACTTTTATAGGAGCCATTATTTTTGGACTTCTAGCCTCAATCATTATCACTTATATCAAGGGAAATTCAATTATCAAAAGTGATACTGCTATTGGAATAACTTTTAGTTCCTTTTTAGCTCTTGGAGTCATTTTTGATTGAGTTGCTAATAGTTCAACCGACCTTTTCCATATTCTTTTTGGAAATATCTCAGCTGTGCAAGACATTGATATGTGGATTACAATTGGTGTAGGAATCGCTGTTCTAATTATTATTGGACTATTCTTCAAAGAATTATTGATTACATCTTTCGATCCACTTCTGGCAAAAGCGATGGGGATGCTAGTCAATCTTTATCATTATCTCTTGATGATTCTCTTGACGCTGGTTGCAGTTACAGCTAGTGCAAAGTGTGGGGAAACGATTTTGATTGTTGCCATGCTGATTACACCTGCTGCTACTGCTTATCTTTATGCAAACAGTCTTAAACCACATGATTATCTTGTCTTCTAGCTTGGGGGCACTTGCATCTGTCTTAGGACTTTTCATTGGCTATACCTTAATGTTGCGGCTGGCTCTGGCATTGTCCTGACATCCGCCATTATCTTTGCCATTAGTTTCTTTATCGCTCCAAAACAACGATTTAATAAACCAAAACAAACCCAAGCTAAACGAAAATTAGTATTAATTTATATAAAGGAGAACCTTATATGAAAAATTAGGTTTTGTCACCGTTCTATTTTTGGCTGTCATCGGCTCCTTTTGCTTGTGCTGGTCAAAAGGAACTTCTACCAACAAATCTTCAAAATTGAATGTTGTTGCTACTAACTCGATCATCGCTGATATTACCAAAATATCGCTGGTGATAAAATCAATCTGCACAGTATCGTTCCTGTCGGAAAAGATCCACATGAATACGAACCATTACCAGAAGATGTGAAAAAGACATCAAAAGCTGATCTGATTTTTCATAATGGTATCAATTTGGGAAACCGGGGGAAATGCTTGGTTTACAAAATTGGTCAAAAATGCGAAAAAGACTGAAAACAAAGATTACTATGCTGTAAGTGATGGAGTGATGTTATCTATCTGAAGGTCAAAATGAAAAAGGAAAGAAGATCCACACGCTTGGCTAAATCTTGAAAAACGGAATTATCTATGGAAAATATTGCAAAACGGCTGATTGAGATCCTAAAAATAAAGAAAATCTTACGAAAAGAATTTGAAAGCTCACACTGCAAAAACTCGAATCTATTAGACAAGGAAGCAAAAGCAAAATTTAAGAATATTCCTACTGAAAAGAAAATGATTATACCAGCGAAGGCTGCTTCCAAATACTTTCTAAGCCTACGGTACCTTCTGCCTACATCTGGGAAATTAACACGAAGAAGAAGGAACTCCAGACCAAATCAAAACTTTTAGTTGAAAAACTGTAAAACCAAAGTTCCTTCACTTTTGTCGAAAGTAGTGTCGATGAAACGTCCAACGAAGACCGTTTCAAAGATACAAAAATTCCAATCTATGCCAAGATTTTCACCGACTCAATCGCTGAAAAAGGGAAAAGGGATAGCTACTATGACATGATGAAATGGAATTTGGATAAAATTGCCGAAGGTCTTAGCAAATAAGAAGTGTAAAAGGAGCCAGCATTGATTGCTAGTTCCTTTTTACATGACAGTTTTAAAGGAAAAATCATTTCATTTTCTGAAACAAGTAGTTAACGTCTGTATTCTTAAGCTATTTTTGATATACTAATAAGATAAGGAGTAATAAGACAATATGACCCCAAACAAAGAAGATTATCTTAATGTATTTATGAGATTGGTACGCATGCCGAAAAATTACAAATAAAGAAATTCATGCTCAAATGCAAGTATCTCCTCCGGCAGTCACAGAAATGATTAAGAAATTGATTTCCCGAAAATTAATTCTAAAAAGACAAGACTCATAGGGGTATTTATTGACCAATCTTGGTCTCCATCTTGTCTCTGAACTATATCGTAAACATCGTTTAATTGAATATTTTCTAGTACATAATTTACAATACACCACAACAGATCAAATTCATGAAGAAGCTGAAGTATTAGAACACACTGTATCAGAATTATTTGTTGAACGATTGGAAAAATGATGGATTATCCAGAGACTTGCCCTCATGAGTGGAACTATTCCAACTAAAGGAGGACTACTCGTTGAAAAGTATCAACTGACGTTAGAGCAAGCTGCAGATCCTGGTATCTATCGCTTTAGCACGTGTTCATGATGAATTTGAATTATTAGCATATTTGGAAAAACATGATTTCCATTTGGGAGATACGCTGATACTCGAACAATACGACCCTTACACACAATTGTATGCACTCAAAGTGAATGGAAAAAGAGCTGCAAATCAACTCTGTGATCGCCCAACAGCTTTATGTGGAGAGATTTAGAAAGGATTGAAGCGAAATAACTATGAAAGCTATTGCGCTTCAATCCTTTTTATTTATCTTGCTATCACGGTTTCTTCGTATCTAACACAATCGTCACTGGCCCATCATTAACTAGCGCAACTCTGCATATCAGCAGCGAAAAACACCAGTTTTGACAGGTATTTCGCGACTTAGCAATTCGTTAAAATCATCATACAACTGACTAGCCAAATCTGGCTTCGCTGCACCAGTAAATGCAGGACGATTCCTTTTGGTATCAGGTACAATGTAAACTGAGAAATAGAAAGAATCTCTCCGTTTACGTCTTTTTACGGACAAGTTCATCTTGTCTTCATCATCTGAAAAATTCTCATATTGGTAATTTTTCTCACTGCATATGCTACATCTTCTTGAGCATCATCTGGTGCTATGCCAACCAATAACAGCAGTCCTTGCTGAATTTGATTGTAAAGTTTGCTATCAATTGATACCGAAGCTTTGACTTCACGCGCTGAATCACTATTTTCATTTTGAACTTTCTATTTTTATATTGCTGAAAAAGTCACAAAAGATTACTTGAGTAGCCTCGATTTGTCCGTTTTCACTTAACCATTTGTCCGTTTAACTGAATAAACTTCTAGTACACTTTTTAATCTTATCTACAACTGTTGTGAGTATGGATAAATTAGGATTCCGAAAGAAACATGAATGTTGTAAAATTTATATCCTTAGTTGGTTGTGCATTCACAGTGGAGATATTCTTTGTTGTATTAGACAAAAACTTGCAGCACATCATTTAAGAGACCTGTGGGTTCAAACCATAAATATCAATGTGAGCTGTGATTCTTTCGTGGAGGTATTTTCTTTCCCATTCAACCTCAATCAAACGTTGCTCATAATTTTCCTGTGCTCGTAGATTCATACAGTCCTTACGGTGAATCGCTACACCTCGACCTTTCGTAATATAACCAACAATTTTCATCACCCGGAACTGGATTACAGCACTTGGCAATCCGTATCAAAAAGCCCAGAGGCACCTTTGGATACTGACACCTCCCTCATGCTTTGACTTTTCAGCGTTTCTTTATTTTCACGCTTCACCTCACCGCCTTTTTGACAAGCTCTTCGGCTTCCGCTCTCGCTTTAGCGCGCTCTTCCTCACGACGCTCTTTCTCCGTCAAACGGTTAAAAATGGAAATAGCGCCAATCTCACCAAAACCAATTGCCGCAAAAAGGGCTTCCTCTGTTTTGTAGCTCTGTTTTTGCAGAACTTCTTCATGTGCTTTTTGTCCATGTATTTACTGGCTACATAGCCATTTTCTTGAAATTGTGCCTGTAAGAGCTCGCGCCCTTTAGAAATGGGACAGTTCTCTTGTCTTGATTTTTGAAAATTGACGAATCTTATTGCGTGCCTTGCCTCGTTTTTACAACATTTATCCAATCACGGCTGGGCCTCAAAGGAATTGGTACTGGTGACAATCTCAACTTGATCTCCAGTTTTCAGCTTCGTAGTCAGTGGCACCATACGGCCATTTACCTTGGCACCAACTGCTTTTTCACCAACTTTGGTATGGATTTCATACGCAAAATCAATCGGACCCGAATCTTTTGGCAATGATCGGACCGCTCCATCCGGTGTAAAACATAGATTTCTTCAGCCAGATAATTTTCTTTAACAGAATCCACAAAATCTTGTGCATCATTAGACTGGTCTTGGAGTTCCATCATCTCCTTGATCCAGTTCATCCCAATAGCAGATTCTTCTACTATCAACTCTGACCTTTAATCACCTTTTATAGGCTCCAGTGAGCTGCAACTCTGTATTCAGCTACTTCGTGCATTTCTTTGGTTCGATTTGAAACTCGATTGGACCTTTAGACCATAAACGGTGGTATGAATGGACTGATAGCCGTTCCTTTACGATTGGCGATATAATCTTTAAACCTGTCCGGGCATTACGCACAGAGTTCATGAATATAACCCAACATGGCGTAAACATCACTTTGTGTCAGTCTAGTACAACGAATAGCAATCAAATCATAAATCTCATCAAAACGCTTTTTCTTGTCCTGCATTTTCCGATAAATAGAATAAATATGCTTTGGACGGCCATAAATGTTTCCACGAAGATTACGATCAGATGCATACGTTTCAATCTTGCGAACTACTTCGTCAACCAATTCTTCACGTTCCCGACGTTTTTCTTTCATCAGATGGGAAATCTTATCAAATTCTGTCGATTCAAATAACGAAAAGCTAAATCTTCTAGTTCCCATTTAACGCTCGAAATCCCCAAACGATGAGCCAATGGAGCATAAATTTCCATCGTTTCACGTGAGATACGTTCCTGCTTGTCTTTGCGCAGGTGCTTGAGCGTTCGCATATTGTGCAGACGATCCGCCAACTTGACCAAAATAACACGAATATCCTGGACATCGCCATTAACATTTTCCGGTGGTTTCAGCTAACTGCTCCTCATGAGACATATACTTGACTTTACCAAGTTTAGTCACACCATCAACAATCCCACGTACATCATGTCCAAATTCACGATCTAAATCATCTAAAGTCGCATTTGTATCTTCACTACGTCATGCAAAAACCGCAAAGCAACACTAATAGCATCTAACTTCAACTTAGCTAAAATTCCTGCAACTTGAATCGGATGAATAATATATGGCTCACCCGATTGATCTGAAATTGCCCACGATGCCGATCTACTGCATAAACCAGCTTTTTGCACCAAGGCAACATCTTCTGGTGATAAATATCTTTTAGTAAGAGCAACGACTTGATCGCCCGTTAAATTGACTTCTTTTGGCATACTCTCTCTCCAGTTCTTCCTACCATTTTATCACTTTTAAGGCAATATGAAAACAAAGGAAGTGCAGACAAGTGGCTGAATTACAATCAGTCCGTGTAATCTCAACATACAGCCTTTGCAATGCCTCTTAACATCATATTAGAAAGACTTATTTTTCAGATAAAAAGAAGCTGGTATAAAAGTTCCAGCTTCACAACATACGTACAATAAATCTGATAGCATAGTGGTTGACTTCTTCAACTATTCACTTTAAAAATTCAAAAGAGTCTCTATCAGGCCTGCGAGGTAAAACTACAAACTAAGGATTTTCAAACTTTAGTTCTGCCTCACTCCCTGTAACGAAATAGGTAATGCTTTTCTGCTTATAGTATCTCTCTGATAAATCCAGTATAAACATAAATAAAATAGCAAAAACCGCCTCAAATAAAGTAGATAAAGGCATGATGAACCACCTCTCTTTCTCAAGCAAAAGCAGTATTCGGAATCTAGCTAGCAGCTTTGTTTCCGTATTTCATCCCTTTTCGCTCAACCAAATATTTCACTTATCTTAGACCAAAGTTACGAGATAAGAACAATAAAGATCATGTCTATCAAAGCAACTTTTTCCTATTGTATCAATTCTGTCAACACACTAACTGCACTTAGCGCATAAAGTGGAGCTGTTTCAGCTCGCAGAATACGTGGACCCTAGACCAGCTCGATACAGCGCCTGCTGGCCAAAGGCTACTATTTCATCTGGCGACAGACCGCCTTCTGGCCCGAAGATAAAAAGCAATTTGTCTCCTTGGCCAAACCTTTTCACAGTCTGTAGTAGAGCAGCAGTTTCTCCTTCTTTAGCCGATTCTTCATAGGCCACGATGATGCGTCAAAGTCTCACCAGAGCCGCCAGAAAGGCTGCCTTTTTATCAAATAGCTCAACCTCTGGAATCAGATTGCGCTTTGTCTGCTCTGCTGCTCCCTGAGCAATTTTTCTCCAGTTTTCACTCTTTTTAGCCAGCTTTTTGCCATCCCACTTGAGCCACCGACCAGTCCGCTGGGAAGGCCCAGATAGCACTGGCCCTAGCTCCGTTGCCTTTTGAGTGATAAACTCTAACTTATCACCCTTGGGAAAACCTGAAGCAATGGTCACTTGAACCGGCAGCTCGGTATTGTCTGCTAGCTCCTCCAAGATTTCCAAGCTCTGCTGGGCTGGGTCTAGCACTCGCGCCAGCCGTTTCACGCCATCATCAAAGACCAGTGTGACTTGGTCGCCCTCTTTGAGCCGCATGACTGAAAACATGTGTTTGGCCGTGTCCTTATCTGTGACCACCAAAGGAGACTGAATACTTCCTTTTATAAAATACTGCTGCATCTAACCACCTATCACACCTGAAATGTCCTGCGTTTTCTTAAAGACACAAGCATTCCATTCGCCCTGAATCATATGCGTTTCTAGGAAAAATCCTGCTGCTTCTGCTGACTCGCGCACCATTTCCCACTTCTCAGAAATAATCCCACTCATAATCAGATAGCCCTCATCCTTGACCAGACGGTAGGCATCCTCTGTCAGATGGATGAGAATATCGGCCAAGATATTGGCAACAATGACATCCGCCTCGATTTCTACGCCTCGGAGAAGATCCCCCGGCGCCACATGGATGTTCTCCATACCTGGATTGAGCTCAATATTTTCCTGTGCCACGCGCACCGCCACCTCGTCCAAATCATAGGCGTAGATGTCCTTAGCGCCTATGAGGGAGCTAGCAATGGAGAGGACGCCGCTGCCTGTGCCTACATCCAGCACCGTTTCTCCGCCCCGCAGGACCTGCTCCAGAGCAAAGAGACTCATCTTGGTCGTCGGGTGAGTGCCTGTACCAAAGGCCATGCCGGGGTCCAGCTTGATGATCTTCTCATCAGCTGTCGCCTCATACTCCGTCCATGAGGGTACAATGGTCAAATCGTGGGTAATGCGAGCCGGCTCAAAGTATTTCTTCCAGTTGTCCGCCCAGTCTTCCTCAGCCAGTTCCTGCCGAGTCAGCTGAATATCTCCTGTCTCCAAGCCAAAGCCATCTAGCTCAGACAGTCGCTCATTTGCCTGGGCTGCAACAGCCTCTATATCCACCGAATCTGGGTAGTAGCCAGTAATCCTGACTCGCTCACTCTGCTCAACTTCTGGAAAAAGCTCACCATACTGGTCAACCTGCCCCAGATAATCTGCGCTGTCATCAATAGCCACACCCTGACTGCCTAGCTCAATCAGAATATTAGAGGCCGCTTCCTCTGCCTCACGCTTCACTTCAATCGTTAATTCCTGCCAAGTTTCCATCATTAAAATACCAAGCCCGTAAAACACAAAGCCAAAATAGGAAATTCTCTGACGACGCTTACGTCTCAAGAGAAATTCATCTTTTTGGCCACAATGTTTAGGGCGGATTCAGTTTAGAAATTTAACTGAACAATCCTTTCTTTGTTTATTTCATTGTCTTTCGTCATGTAGACCATATCCATACCCTCTTTTTCGGGCTCCGTATGGGTCTGATGATAGCTGTTTTTCTCATAAAAGCTACCATGCCCTTTATCTTGGAAAAACCGTACACAAATCCCATTTGCGTAATGGTGGAGAATTTCTCCTCAATCAGACCAAGCCCTCAGAGCCATATCCTTTATTCTGGTACTCTGGCAAAATCGCCACTGTCCCAATCCAGCCTGCTGTCTGCTCATCATTTGTATTCAAGCGAATAAAGCCCAGAATCTTCTCATCGTCTTTGACAAAATAATAAAAACTATTGGGCCGCTCAACCAGCTTCCAGCGAATCCGCTCGCTCCTCCAGATAGGGGTCGTATTGATCCTGATATTTCTCATAAACGGCCTTAAAACTCGCTCGCTGAATGGCAATAATGTCTCTAAATCCTCAGCTCCCGCCCGTTCAATATGAAATCATGCTCGCACCTCCAAATAATCTCTCAACCTGTCCTGCAGCTGCAGAATAACCTTGTTATCTGATAAGAACTGGCTGACATCCATCAGCTGATAAGCCTGTCCCTCATCGCCAAAGGCAATACTAGCAAAATCTTCCTGAGTGATGCTTCCCACCATAAAAATAGAGGTTTTGTCTGGATCAAGCATTCCTTGATATTCCTTAGCCCAGACAATATCCGCTTCTTCAAGCTTTAAACTCAGCTCTTCAAAAAACTTCTCGTTTGGACACATTCATAAAAGGCGTCTCCTCGCCCTCGCGGCCACCGCCCGGCAGCTCCCACATATTAGGGTATGGAATGCTTGCCTTATCATCTCGCAAGATAGTCAGTAGCCTATCATCACATATCAAAGCAATCTTGCAACCAGAAAATTCCATCTGTTTGTGTAGTAAATCTAGTTCTTCTGCATCCGCCATAAGCGCCTCCTAATACCTCGGATAAGGATAAAAGTCTGTCTCAGCCAAATCCGCTCTGCCATTTTCAAAAGCTTCAGCATTCCAAGCTATCTCAAACTCTGCTGCCTCTGGATCTGCTAAGAAGTCCATGAGTGTATCAAGACCAGATTCAGCCGTTTGGGTTAGGAAAATCCACGAAATAAGCCAGAAACTCCCGTGACAGACCCTTCTTAGGCTCACAGGGCAGGGCAGTCAGATAGTCCTCGGCCTCAAAACGAGACTTGAGTCGGATTGTAGAAAAGCACAGCTTCCTCAAAGTAAATATCCTCAGTCGAGGCATTGCCTTCAGCATCAACCGTCTCAATCCCTGCCTGGATTTTTGCGCCTCAAGGAGAAAGGCTACTTCCACCGCGTGATTCTTCTTGTCCCAGTTTATCTCATAGTCAAAAGGAAAGCTCTTCCCCATTTCCTCGTCCAATATCTCCAAAAACCGTACTTAGCCATGATTTCTCTTTTCATTGTGATAAAATATTACTATCTACAGTAACACAAAAAGCTAAGAAAAACACTTGCAGAAAGGGAAAATCTTATGCCAGAAAAACCTCGCTCGCGCATGCGACCTACTGACATTGATCAGATCATCGCCAGCAGCATCTGGTCGGACCTGGAAAAATCATCCGTCGCATGGTTGAAGCTAACCGCCTGTCCTCGATGATCCTCTACGGACCACCCGGCATCGGCAAAACTTCTATCGCCTCAGCTATTGCCGGCACAACCAAATATGCCTTTCGGACCTTTAACGCTACCGTAGATAGCAAGAAGCGCCTGCAGAGATCGCTGAAGAAGCGAAATTTCTCTGGAGGATTGGTGCTCCTGCTAGATGAGATTCACCGTTTGGATAAAACAAAACAAGACTTTCTACTGCCGCTATTAGAAAGCGGTCTGGTCATCATGATATGAGCGACGACAGAAAACCCTTTCTTTTCTGTCACCCCTGCTATTCGAAGCCGAGTTCAGATATTTGAGCTTGAGCCCCTCAGCAACGAAGACATCCGGACAGCTATTCGGCTAGCCTTGACGGATAAGGAACGAGGATTTGATTTCCAGTGGAGCTAGACGATGAAGCTCTGGATTTCATTGCTATCTCTACCAACGGAGACCTGCGCTCCGCCTATAACTCGCTGGACCCTAGCCGTACTCTCTACCCCTGAAGATGACAGTGCATCCGTCACATCACGCTCGATGTGATGGAAAACAGTCTGCAAAAAGAGCTACATCACCATGGATAGGACGGGGACGGCCATTACGATGTCCTCTCGCCCTGCAGAAGTCCATCCGCGGCTCCGATGTCAATGCCAGTCTCCACTACGCAGCACGCTCTCGTTGAGGCAGGAGACCTGCCTAGCCTAGCTCGACGTTTGACCGTTATCGCTTACGAAGATATTGGCCTGGCAAATCCAGACGCTCAAGTTCATACCGTTACAGCTCTAGAAGCTGCCCAACGGATCGGCTTTTCCCAGCCCGTATCCTCATCGCCAATATTGTTATCGATCTGGCTCTATCTCCCAAATCCAACTCAGCCTACTCAGCCATGGATAAAGCCTTATCCGACCTACGAAAGAATGGAAACCTGCCCATTCCTCGCCACTTACGCGACGGTCACTATGCTGGCAGTAAGGAGCTAGGTAACGCACAGGATTATCTCTACCTCACTCCTATCCCGGCAATTGGGTCAAGCAAGACTATCTGCCTGACAAGATTAAAGATGCCAATTATTTCACCTCAAACCAAAATGGCAAATACGAGCGAGCCCTTGAATGACCAAGGATAAGATTGATCACCTCAAAAAGACTAAAAATTAGGTATCGTTTGCAAAAATCAATTTTTCTCTTGAATTTTTTTCAAAAATTGTGGTATCATAATTATAGAAACGCTGTGGTGTACGACTTCACACTTAAGTGTTGACCGACTATTTCTTGTATTATTAGGGAAACAAAAGACTTCTAACAGCTTGCAGGCCGTGTCACGCGGAAGCAGCTTCAGTTAGAGCGAGTTGCCCACCTGCTTAATTGTGCGGGGTTCAATACAAACCGTGAAAGTTCGGCACCAATACAGCTTTTTCTGTTGCCTCCTTAGCTCAGTTGGTAGAGCAGTGGACTCTTAATCCATGGGTCACAGGTTCGAGCCCTGTAGGGGCATAGAAATAAAGAAGAAAAAGCCTTGTAATCAAGGCTTTTTGTGTCTTCTACTTTAATTCTACTAACGGATACTCACTTAAAAAGGGTCGCAGTATCTGATGTTCTTTTTCTTCTTCTTTTCAAAAAAGATGGGCATACGTTTCTATTGCCCCTTTTTATTTTCATACCCTCATTATATATAAGCAACCACTCAGATATAATTCCTTTTGCAAGCAACATAAATACCTCGTTGAATGGAGAAAATCCCTAGTTTGTTCAGTAACAAAATTATAAACCTTGATATAAAGATCAGATTCGTCATATAGGATTTATTTTCTCAAAAATAAATTTACGCTTGACATGGAACGCGTTCCATAATTTATACTGATTTCAAAAAGTAAAAAGAGGTAAATTTTATGACAATCAAACGTATTTTTGTGATATGGATGGAACACTATTAAATAGCGAAGGGCAGGTCAAGTGACAGTAATGCGATCTTGATACGTGAAGCAGGGATTCCTATAACTTTTTAGTATCTGCTAGAGCTCCTATGGAAATGAAGGAGGCCACAGATGCCTTTCAATTGAAAAAGGAGTCCAGGTCGCTTTTAACGGAGGATTAATTTATACATAGGGGCTAATAATAAAGTTCTGCCTATTCATGTACAAACCATTAAAAATAAGACAGTAAAAACAACTTCTGAGAGGGATACGTCAACACTTTCCTCAAGTTAGTTTATCTTATTACGACCTGAACAACTGGTATTGTGATAAAATAGATGAAGGAATCCAATACGAACAGAGTCTAACCTGTCAAACACCAACCTTTATTAATAATGAAGATCAGTTTTTAGAAGGCCAGGAAATACTTTTTAAAATTATGATGATTACTTGATGAAGCGACGATGCGAGAACTGGAAAAAATATCTTCAAAGTTTATACTTACCGCAAATCACAATTCAACGTTCAGGTAAGACATATCTTGAAATTACACATCTCTTAGCCAAAAAATCTAAAGGAATCGCGCACATTCTTCGAAAAGAGCAGTTGGCTAAAGAAGAAACAGCTGCATTTGGTGACGGACATAATGATTTGCCTATGCTTGAAATGGTAGGTTACCCTATTGTTATGGATAATGCGTTTGATGACATCAAAGCGATAGCTTTATAAAATAACGAAATCCAATGATGAAGATGGCGTAGGATATGGGATTCATAAATTTTTAAAGTAGGAGCCCAACAATGACAAGTATTAGTGATATAGCTAAAAAAGCAGGCGTTTCTAAATCAACAGTTTCTCGTGTGATCAATCACCATCCATATGTTTCTGATGAGACACGGCAAAAGTAATGGATCTTATCGCTGAATTGGATTATATGCCAAACCAACTAGCGCGAGATCTCAGTCGAGGCAAACACAAAAAATAGGTGTCGTCATTCCACACACGCGCCACCCTTATTTTACATACACTTAATAAATGGTCTCCTAGATGCCGCTAAAGCTAGCGACTATCAACTTGTTATGATGCCTTCAGATTACAACCAAGAATTAGAACTATCCTACCTGAAGCAACTCAAAATGGAAGCTATTGCCGCTTTAATCTTCACTTCAAGAGCCATTAGTCTTGAGATTATTGAAACTTATGCGAAATATGGTCGAATAGTGGTTTGTGAAAATTGCAGGATATCAGCTCCCTATCCTCTGCTTACCTTGATCGCTATTCTTCATTTGTGGATGCTTTCTGCTGATGAAAGCACGAGGCTTGGAGCGCTTAGTTTTGTTATTTTCAAGAGATAATGAATCATCTGCTACGTATCACTCCGCATTATTAGCTTATCACGATGTTTATGGGCAACAATCGAATCCACATATGGTATTTGGAAACTATCCACGATTTTAATGATGGCCTAAATTTATCTTATCAATTGATAAAAGATGTTCGTATAGATGGTGTATTAGCTACAAGTGATGAAGTTGCTGCAGGGCTAATGAAAGGATATGAAGAAAGTGGAAAAAATGTCCCTATATTATTGGGCAGGAAAATTTATTAGTTGGGCAGCTGTTGAAACTCCCAACGATAGACCACAAATCCTATTCTTTAGGAAAAAATTAGCATTTAAACAAGCTTTATCTGAATCGATTAGGTCAAGAAGTTTTGATCTCAGAATTTTATCTCAAGATAATTAGTCATTAAAAGTAATGAAAAAGTTTCAACTATACAAAATTGAAAATTTTTATTTAATGATTCTATAATTTTAAGCAGTCCTACTTGTCCCACATTGTCCCATTTTAAAATAATCAGATTTAAAAATCATCCCAAGTATCTTCTGAAAATCATTTATATTTCAACTTTTTGATTATTTTTAAATATGAAAATAATCAAAATTCCTGTAGGGGTACATAATTTCCATACAGAAAGCCTATCATATAGGCTTTTTCATTGTTCTTAACGCAATTTGCCTCACTTTTGTATTTCAACAATCGAATCCGATTAAATTTTCTGTCAATCTTTCCTCTAACGTATGCCTGAAGCCTCTATTAACATGATAAGATGCAAAATAAGGTGCAACAAAAACTCATAGATCACTTCCATTATTCTGCCATTTATCAATAAAAGGATTGGACGATAAAAACCTCTATGCGAGTCCATAGCTTACGTATACATGATCAGTATAGACATGTCCTAGAATTAGAGAGAAAATTACATTGGAATTATTGCTTAAGAATAAAAGAGCTTATTTCTGCTCCAATCGTTTTCTATTTTTGTTGAATTTGTTACACATGATTCCAGTCATTTAGATTTTGCAATATCTAAATCATCCGTGCAATTCTCATTTTTAGGACTGTAATTGTAATCCTCATACCAATTTTGATAATGCTTATAAAGCAGTTGATAGTCGTCAACTAGTCCATTTTTCTTCATTTGGTTGCTCATATAGGATTTTTCTTCTACAGGTTCAAAAATGCTTACGTTCCCAATTACTGGCTAATCGATAGTGTAGGTCGTCTTCCCCACTCCAATCATACCCAGCTAACATAATCACTATTTTCCTATACCTCCAAATTCTATCCAATATCAGAGTATCAGGCCCAATTGAACCCACAATATATTGATGACGTCAAGATATACAACTTCTAAATGTATGAAAACAAAATAACCTTATAAGAAGATGCGACAGACTCCTATACAAGGTTATTTTAAGACTCTCTGTTGGTAACGGTAAATTTAATATGCGAATAATCTTTTTCTAAATCTTTCCCTTTCAAAAAGGCTACTGCATCTTTTTTAGTCTGAACTAAATCAATTCCTTGTACCTGTGCTGCAAATACACAACCACAATAACATTGCTGATAAATATCGTACTCCCTCGCACACTCTTCCACCGAGTGTTTATAACCTTGATTCTTCTTGAAATCACTCGGAAGATACTGCGTTGCGTAAACTTTCTGTACTTCAATTCCAACGCTATTGATTGTCTGCGAATTTTTATGAGGACTGATTGTCAAGGCGCTTCCAAAATAGTCAAATCCCAAATCAACAGCCACTTGCGCTGTCTTATCCAAGCGATAATCATAGCAAACTTTACAACGATCGCCACCTTCTGGCTCTTCTTCTAAGCCGTGTACTGTCCGGAAAATTCCTGTGGATCATAGGTAGCTTCTAAGTATTGAACATGATTACCAGTATTTTTCATTGAAATCGTGAACAAATGCACAACATAGGCACGGCGCTGATATTCTGCCTTAGGGTGAATATTTGAATTAGCAAAACAACGGTCACATCCGCATACTGGGTCAACTACTCCAGAGTATAGGTCGAACATGGTGCACAACAGGTATGCATCAAAATCGTAGGACGCTTCTGATTTGCTTCCCAAACTTTGACCATTTTTTGCATCACACGATCGTAATTGATCTTTTGATTGGGATTCATTTTACTCAGAATTTCTTCAACATCAATCATCGTTTTTCTCCTTAGAAACTGTAAAACTATTTTACCACAGAAAAGAAGTGAGACAAATAGACGAAAGAGAATAACTTTTCAAACAGCACTAATTTATCAAACAAGAAAAATAAAGTTCTGATTCTTTTGGCTCTCTTTTGTATTGATCGTACATGTACCCCAGCTAAAAACTTTAAAAAAGTGGAGTTTGGATTTATCGAATCCACACTCACTTCGCTTTTTATATCATTCAAAAGCACGCTTGCGCTTCAACATAAAAGCAATCTCGTGCAACATTAAACATCGTTATAAGCTGCATGAGAAAAAATAAATCTTCTCTTATCCATCAAATAATTCGTTGATTTTCTAGCTCATTTTACTCATTAAACTCTCTATATCTTAAATTACATCATCCCGCCCATCATGCTTGGATCCATTGCGGGAGCTGGGCTGGCTGGTTCTGGTTGGCTAGCAACAACTGCTTCTGTTGTTAAAATAAGGCTAGCTACTGCACGCAGCATTTTGAAGGGCGAACGAGTGACTTTGACTGGGTCAATGATTCCTGCTTCAATCATGTTAACCCTATTCGCCAGTTGCAGCATTAAACTTGTACCAACTTCAGAGTTTTTCAAACGGTCAACGACGATTGAGCCTTCAAATCCTGCATTGAGAGCGATTTGACGAACTGGTTCTTCCAAAGCACGAAGCACAATATTGCGACCTGTTGCTCATCAGCCTCAGTTCAAGGAGCAACTGCATCTAAAACATTCACAAAGGCTGTTCCACCACCTGAGACAATTCCTTCTTCAACAGCGGCACGAGTTGCATTAGGGGCATCTTTCAATGCGAAGTTTCATTTCTTTGAGTTCTGTTTCTGTTGCAGCACCTACTTTGATGACAGCCACACCACCTGATAATTTTCGCCAAACGTTCTTGTAGTTTTTTTCTTTGTCAAATTCAGATGTAACACTTTCAATTTGCGATTTAATGACAGCCACGCGGTTAGCAATCGCTTCAGCAGCTCCTGAACCTTCCACAATCACTGTGCTATCTTTGTCGACAGTCACTTTGAGGCTTGTCCAAGTGCTTCAATGGTTGCATCTTTCAATTCCAGACCAAGATCTTTCTGTAATCACTGTACCGCCAGTCAGAATCGCAATATCTTCTAACATAGCCTTACGACGGTCGCCGAATCCTGGCGCCTTCACAGCGACTACATTGAAAGTACCATGATTTTATTTAACACAAGAGTTGGGAGAGCTTCACCGTCTACATCATCTGCGATAATCAAAAGTGGACGACTTGTTTTTAAAATATTTTCCAATAAAAGGAAGAATTTCTTGGATATTAGAAATCTTCCTATCTGTAATCAAGATATATGGATTATCTAAATCAGCAAACCTATTTTCATTGTCTGTTACCATGTATTGAGAAAGATAGCCACGGTCAAACTGCATACCTTCAACAACATCTAGCTCTGTTTCCATTCCTTTTGATTCTTCAATAGTGATGACACCGTCGTTGCCAACTTTTTCCATGGCTTCAGAGATGTATTCTCCGACTTTTTCAGAACGTGATGAGACAGCTGCAACTTGTGCAATCGCTTCTTTATTAGAAACTGGAACAGAATTTGCTTTTTAAAAGCTTCAACAGCTGTTGCAACAGCTGTTTCAATACCACGACGAGATGCCAATTGGGTTTGCACCAGCCGTTACATTTTTGATTCCTTCGCGGACAATGGCTTGGGTCAAGACAGTCGCAGTAGTTGTTCCGTCACCAGCGATATCATTAGTTTTTGAAGCAACTTCAGACACGCAACTTAGCGCCCATATTTTCAAAATGATCTTCGAGTTCAATTTCTTTGGCAATAGTCACACCGTCATTTGTGATGAGGGGTGAGCCAAATGATTTCTCAAGAACAACATTGCGTCCTTTAGGTCCTAAGGTTACTTTAACGGTATCTGCTAAAATATCGACACCACGTACCATAGCACTTCTTGCATCTGCTGAAAATTTAATATCTTTTTGCCATTTTTACAATTCCTCTTTCTATAAGTGTTTAATTTATTCAACAATCGCTAGGATATTTACTTCATTGACAACGAGGTATTTTTCTTCGCCATCTTTGACTTCCGTTCCTACATGGCTTTCAACGAGAACAGTATCACCAGCTTTTCACGCTTGGGAGCAACGAGGTTCACCCGTTGAGCGTACGAATTCCTTCACCGACAGCTACAACTTTCGCTGTCTTTGTTGCGTCTTGTCCTGCACCTGCAATGACAAAGCCACCAACTTTTTGTTCTTTCTTCTACTTCTAAGACCACACGGTCTCCTAATGGTTTAAGCATTTATTTACCTCAATATCTTACTTTAGCACTCTATACATGTGAGTGCTAATATTTACATTTTCTATTGTATCACTTGGTCAGAATAAGTCAAGAAAAACTCTGTCAAACGACAAAGTTTTTAGGGGAAAACAAATAAGTTTTTATTGGATCAATCTTAATTTTTTTCTTCAAAATCGTCAATAACTAAGATTCAATCGTCTTTATAAATACCATAACCAAAAGACAAGCATTGCTAGAATCTAGGACCGCTAGGATCGTTCCAGCAATGAAGCCAATAAAATTGGTCTGACTGAAGAAATAAACCAGAACAAGACCGATACTAGCAATAGTAAAGAAGAGACTAAACCAACGCCCTAGATTGTCAGGCATGTGTTTTTGGTATTGAATTTCTGTTTCATATCCCTGAATCAATTCTTGTTCTGTCATATTTTTCTCCTATTTTAGTATTTCAATCCTGGGTTGAAGAATCCAACCAATACACCGAGAAAGGCCACCAACGAGAAGCAACATCACTTTGATTGGTGAGAGATTTTTCTTCGCCATCAACCACCAGCAAAGACGATAAACAAAGCTGTCAATAAACCTGGATAAACACCGTCTAATTGGCTTTAGTAAACCAAGAGGCTTTCCCTGAAGAATCTTCAATTTGAAAGCCGTCTTAACAGGTACTCATGTCGCTGCAACCGCACCGATGACCATATCACCAATGATAGCACAGACTTACGGATAGCTTGTCCTTGAGGGCCTACAAGAAATTCAACTGCTTTATCTCCTAGTTCGTACCCTTTAAAGTAGGCGAATTTCATACCAAAGTAGGCGAGCAAGTTCCAAACCACGATATAGAAAAATCGCACCAAGTGGTGAGCCACCATTTGACAAACCGAGAGCAATACCTAGTATAATCGGAATCAAGGTACCACAATCAGTGAATCACCAATTCCTGCAACAGGTCCCATGAGACCAGCACGAAGACCGTTGATTGTTTCATCATCTACTCCATCAGCCCCATTCGCACGTGCTTCTTCTAAACCTGTTGTAATTCCTACAATCAATGCACCTAATTGCGGCTCCGTGTTAAAGAATGCGGTGTAGGTGTGCAGTGCTTTTGCTTGATCTTCTTTTTGTAGAATATAATTCTTCCACAATTGGCAACATTGTAGACAAATAACCAAATGTTTGCATGTGTTCTTGTGAGGAAGTAAGTTAAGTTCCCATAATACCACCGATGAAAAGATTTTCTAATGTTTTTCTCGTTAATTTAACCATTTTAAATATCCTCCTCATCGTCATCATCAAAACTTGCACTGGCAGCCGCTTTGTGCTCTCACATTTTTGCCATTTGAATTTCATAGAATAATACTGCAAAGATTAATGAAATGACTGCACAAGATACGAGTTAAGTCCTAATGAAGCTGCTAAAGTAAATCCAACAAAGAATGGAATGAAATCAACAGCTTTTTCAACGATTTGTTTCTAAGAGGATGGCAATTCCGACACATGGAAGAAGAGAGCCGACCAGTAAAGAGGGTTTTCATTGGAATACCATCCAATGGAAGAGCTGTTTTAGAAGCAGTAACAGCATCAGCACCTAATTTACACATAATAAGCGTTGGCAAGAATGAGAATACTCAAAATGGGAAATCCATGGAAAGCCCTCAGTCTACCACATATAAGCGTTTAAATTCACCTTTTTCAACGGCTTTCCAACCAATATGTTGCCAAAGTGAGGTTCATAGATAGCTGTACCATAGAAAAGAACTGTACCTACGCACCTACAAGTGTCCCCATTGATTTAGCTAGTTAGCAGCATCTGCTGAAGTGAGCGCCAATCCTGCAGATTTAATTGCTACCATAGCGAGGTGGAATACCGATGTAGAAACTGCTGCACATCTGCTGAAACGGTACCACCAGGTGTTACTGCAAGGATATAAACAAGTTGCATCGCAACCCACAGATAATACCTAATCTCACATCTCCTAGGATTAACCCTGAAACGAGACCACTGACAAGAGGACGTCCAAGAGTATAGTTCCCAATGGAGGTACCACCTAGACCAGGCATAGATGATAAACAGGCAAACAGCCCTAATAAAGCGGCTTGAAACCACGAAATTGTCATAATAAAGCCTCCTTAATGCTTATTATATTTTTATTAAAAACCAAATTTAGATTTAAAATCATCCCACAACTGATAGATACATCTGGCAAGAGTTGGAATTTTTACTTTATAACCAGCTTTTTGAATGGCTTCGAAAGTGTCTTGGCTTCTCTGTGTGTAATGGATTGGTTGTTACTCTAATTTAGTAGCACCTGGACGGTCATTAGCTGACCAACAATATTTCTTTTGATATCACTAGGAACAAAAGCCTTTAGTCAACTAATATTTCTTTCATATCAATTGGATTTTTAGCAATCAAGAAATAACGACTGCTCGGAATCCAAGACTTTTTGTGATTTTTCTTTAAATGCTTCTTTTTGTCCAAACGAATGCTATCAGAAGCTGCTTTATAGGCTTGTTTCAAAACTGCATTTCCTGCTGCAGCGTTATTGACCGCAACTAAACCGTCACAAGGATATTCTTTTTCGCCCAACGGGTTACCGTTTGACCGTGAATCATACGGTCATCAATCCGTACAAAATGAAATAGTCATGATAAGTCTCCTTTTTTCTTTCTTAAATATCGTCTTCATCCTCTTCGTCGCTATTAGCAACATTCAAATTCTTGTAGTGCCGCAGAAGCTTCTGGAAAGAATAGCCTTAACCAGTTCTTTCCTTCCAACATATCTTTCATTACTAAGCCCGTGAGCCCCATTGTCAAATTAAGACCACCAAGCACGACTGCGGTGTTTAACTTATCGAGTTCTGCTAAAACATTGCAAGCTGTTGTCAAAGGGCTTCCTCCGACAATATCTGCTAATACCAAAACCGTATCTTCTACACTAAGACTCGGATAATGCTTGCCGAAAATCAAGAGCAAAATCATCAACAGACTTTGCCTTCTTTTAATCCCACTGCAATGACTTGATCTGTCTTATCACCAGCAAACATCTTCAAAGAGCTTTGTACACCTTCTGCTAGCCCACCATGACTGACTAGTACCAGATATTTCATGTTCTTTCCTCCTTCATTTCCTGTCTTTATTTTACTAAAGCTGGAATCGAGTTTCATATTGTCAAATGTCACTTTGTGGAGATGACATTTGTTAGTTAAAATATGACATTTGTTAGTTAAAATATGACATTTGTCATCTAGATTTTCAAAAATAAAAATAGCCAACTTTGAGTAAACTGCGCCCCCAAAGTTAGATTTTTACGTCTAACTTTTGGGGCGCAGTTCATCTCACTTAGCTATTTTCTTTTTAATACTGTTAAACTTCTATTTACCTGTTTCTTCCATTTCTCTTTGAATACTTGGCAAGCGACTGTCGACTTTCATTGTTCTTGAGAGCATTTTTCAAGTAAGTGATCAATGCGTTCCAGAGTGATAATCCACCTCCTCGACTAATATCTAAGACAGAATGTTTCATCCTATGATCCAATCTTTGAGAAGTCAGTGAATTCAGGCCAAAATCATCTGCTTGTAAAAATCTTTTCGTCTGACTGCTTTTTAACAACTGATAACAAGACTGATGTCCCCTGCGACTTTTCAAATAATTCCTGCTGATTTTTTTGATTTTGACCCAATAAACTCATAAATTCCCAAGCTAATTTATCCTGTTTCGTCTTTGAAGACATGGCCAAAAGAGACGTCTTCACTTGTGTTGCAGGAATACACTGCTTTAGCATGGCATGGAATACAAGTCCAAGAAAATCTAGAGTACTTCACATGATAAGGATAAGGTTTATAAGTCCGATATTGCGCCAAACTCATAGGATAAAAGCTACCTTGCCTTCATCAAAATCATTTGATGTTACCTATACCGTTGATTTAATCGAAGTTAATTTTGTTGATAAAGATAATGCTTGATGCATTTCTGCGCTATCGACATTCATTCCACTTTTTATTTCTCAAATGACCATTGTAGCTACCAAAGCTTGTTTCCAAGTATAATCCGTATACCATATTGATCAATCAAACCGTCGCCATTTGTGTCTTTTTGTGACTTTTGACAAATAGCATACAAGTCTTCTAATGTCCAATTCGAATCAGGAATCGAAATGCCTTTCTTTTCCAGCAGATCTTTATTAACACACATCATAACAGGATTGCTTTTCAATCGGTAAAGCATAGCTATGCCCTTGATATAGTCCTGCTTGGTAAGAAACCGGATAGTAAGCTGCAACGTCTTTTTTACTGAGCAAAGAATCTAAGGATTTGAAGGCGCCAGAAGCCGCTAACATCGAAAAATCATTTTCAGGAACCATAAACACATCTGGCTGTTCACCTTTAAAATTTTTCAGCTAGCCAGCCATCGAATCTTTCTTAGGAATACCACTCTCATAGACCACTCTAACTTGTGGATGTGACTTTTCAAATCGTCTAATAATATTGTCTAATATTCTATTTTCACGGCTATTTGGGACATCCCAGCTACTACCAGCATAAACTCCGATTCGCAAAATTTTCTTCTGAGTAGATGTCCATAAAAACAAAGCCCAGAGCCACTATAAGAAGGCTTTGAGATTAAAATTACCAGATATCGAAATCGCCACTTCATTTGTCATTGTCCTTATTAAAATCACGCTGGGTAACGCCTGTCTGTACAGCCCATATTGCTAATTGCGTGCGGTCACGTAAGTTTAGCTTTTGATAAAAATGCCAGATAAATAATTCCGTATAGTCCCTTCAGATAAGAACAACTTCGCTGCAATTTCCTTGTTTGAAACTCCAAAAACCAATTTGTTGAATAATCTTCACTCAGTTTGACTCATATCTTCTACATTTTCTTCTGCAACAGAAATAACAAAATTGGATTGGGCCATTTGCGAAAAGATTTTAAATACTTTGGTAGCAATGTTCGGATTAATCATAGCTCCGCCTTTGTAAACTGTTTGGATAGCTTGGTACAATTCTTCAGTAGAGACTCCTTTTAAAACATATAGCCAGAAGCACCATATTTTAAAAAGCAGATGAAATCATCGTCATCAAAAGTTGTTAGAATAATAATTTTGATATCTGGATAGTGTTCTTTGACTGCCTTTGTACAGAGAACACCGTCCATAACAGGCATTCGAATGTCCATCAAAATCACATCAGGGTGTACATAATGCAGTTTGTCAAGCACTCTTTTGCCATCTCCGACTGTTCCTACTACTTCAATATCTGGATGTGCTGATAAAAACAATCTGTAAGAGACTCACGAATCAAGGCCTGATCATCTGCAATTAAAACTTTAATCATTCTTTCCTCCTATTTTCGGAATTTCAATATAGGTATAAAAGCCATTACGATTTTCAAAATGGACACTACCACCAATGATCGCTAGACGTTCCTGCATTTGCTTTAGACCACAACCATAGTGAAGCTCGTCAAAACCAACTCCGTCATCTTGCATAGTCATGATATAATTCTCTTCTTCTAACAACTCAATCCAAAACCGTTTTGGCATGCCCATGCCGTACCGAATTGGTAATGGACTCTTGAATCACCCGAAAGACAATATCTTCTTTTGCAACATCCAAATCAATCGTATCCCATTCGTAGCGAAAATGGGTTTCCAAATTAGAAATGGCTTCATATTCTCGAATAATTTTGAGCAACGCTTCCTTTAAGCTATTATTTTTCTAAAGCACCCTGGCGCATTTTATTGAGTGAACCTCGCACATCACGGATGCCATCTCGTACTAACTACAGAAACATTTTGCAATTGTTCTTTCGCACGGTCTTTATCAATATCCACTCAATACTTTAACCTGCATCAATCCCAGCTGAAATTCCGGTCAAAGCATGCTCCTAGTATCATGAATTTCTCTTTGCAATCCTCTTTCTTTCACGATCGTTTCAGCTAATTTTTCTCGAGATAAGGCTAAATAACTATTCAGCTCGCGATTCGCTTGTGCCGCCATCTGCAATTCTTCTTCAATATGGTGTTTCTCTGTCATTGCAGATAAAATATAAAACAACAAAGAAATCATAAAGACAACTAGATTCAGTGAGAAAGTTTTTCCCAAAAGAAGCGCCATGAATAGACTCTGGACAAAAAGCGAATATAAGTATCTAATGAAGGTAATTTAACAAAAGCGACATCAAGTCATAGTTAGACAAGAGCAAGATACTAAAACTTAAAAATAATAAAGGAAAACCAGTATTTTCGATCTTTTGAGCGTATTAATTTCTATAGAGCCGTAAAAATATCGGCAAAAACCAAAAAGAATCAGACCATTGTAAGAAGAGTGCAGGACAGAAAAGATGATCAACATCAACAAAAATTTTCAATAATTGTCACTTTATCATAAACGGATAGCTGGTTTGGATGTTTCTCACGATAATAAAAGACAAATAATAAGCAAAGCATAAGCAATCGCCATCCAAAAGCTAAAAACTCAGGCGATCCTGAATAGCATCTAAACGTCCTAGCAGTGAATGAGCATAACCTTTTGGCCACCACGTAATTTTGTAGCAAAGAGATAAATAGAGGCATTATAAACAATGGCAATAAAATTGATAATCATTAAAGAAATTTTGCTATAAAAATATCTTTTATTTCGTCTCTATTATTGCCACCCTGTAATGGTATATTGACCGATATTATCTTTATTGACCAACTGAACGGGAATGAGATACTCCTTTTTATAGGATTGATGATTCATAATGCGCTCAATCACTTCCATCACCTTTCTACCCATTTGAAGTGGAGACTGGGCAACTGTTCCTTGATATCATTGGTGTTGGCTAAGAAATTCTTAATATCAGGCGATCCATCCACACCATAGATAGTGATCTTCTTCGTCACACCTTGATCTTTTATGGCCGCAAGTGCACCAATAGCAGCACGATCATTTAAGGACATCACAACATTAAATTGTATTCCTTCATCTAGCGCCTTTTTTACTTGAGGCATACTTTCTTCTGTTTGCCCTAATGTTTCTCGTTCAGATACTACCTGATAAGTAGAGTGTCCCTTAATTGTATCTAAAAACCTTGGATTCGATCCATAGCAGATACGGCGTTATGGTGTTCCAACAGCAAAATATTCGCACTTGCCAATCGTTTCATCATGTCTTTTAGCTATCAACACACCAGCTTGATAATTATCTGACGATGGTGGTATCAACTTTAACATCTTTTGCTAATAGGAGCATCCACGACAATAATCTTTATTCGCTTTTCTGGCCTTATTTAAAGAAGTTAGAATCTGTGGACTGTCACTCTTAACTGGATTTATAACAATAACATCTACTTTTTCTTGAATAAAATAATCAATTTGTTGATTTGCTTTCCTTCAGTCTAATTCTGGTCTCGGACATAAAAGCCGGCTTCCTGTTGATTAGTCTTTTTCTCGATTTCAGCATTCAAAGTTTTATAAAAATCATTGTTCATCGATGTAAGTCGCACCTATTTTGACTTGTCTACTGTCTGATGAATTTCCTTTTACATAAAGGAAAACTAAACTAGCCAACACAAGGAAAATAATGAAAATAATAGATCAGTTGCGATAATAATGCCATTGATTTTTCCTTCACCTGTTCCATTTTTCCTCCTTATTAGCACCAATCTGAAATAGAAAACTGTTCCATCTAGGTTTATTATATATATATTTGTACAAAAAGGAGAAATTCCACCTAAGAAAAATGAAACCAAAAGCATAAAATAGACTATTTCCCCATCTACATGGTTCATTAATTATAGTATGTAACACTATAGAGGCTGGATTTTTGATCCAGTCCTCTTGTGTTCTTAAACGGCAATTCCTCTTCTTCTAGAACCAAATCTGCCAAGTCTGCACCGCATTATTTTCACGAAGCGCTCTGTTGAGCACGACTTTCTAATAGCTGGAAGCCATTGCAAAAGCACTTCCGTTACATAATGTGTCACACCGTCTTTCTCTATAGCGGCTGGGTACGGAGTTCTCCATCAAGAGATATTAAGACTTCCTTTTGTTGCATAACTTGCTAGGTTTCAGCTACTTTCCCCAAACAACGACATTTACAAAGTCTGCTTCTCGTTCGCCATTTTGCCCTTTATAACGACGGTTGATGGCAAGCGTTGCACGTACCACAGATTTATCATTAGCTGTTTTATTTACCTCTGGTGTATTCACCAAAGCGACCAATTAAAATTACTTTATTATACATTTTCTTTTCCTCCTAACTATTTATTCGTGTTAAAAGATCGTGAAAATTCACGATTAATTTGTACTTATTCTTGCCAATGTTTGATTGGATCAAAAAGCCGTTCCTACTTCTGAGCTTGTAATTCAATAATTCGCGCTTTTGCAGGGGCATTTGCAAATGCAACTCACGGACTGCACATCATACCAAAACTTTCTACTCCACGCAGTTTACCAGAAAAAATCAAATTTCCTTTTGGCATCATAGCACCTGGAAGAGCTACAATCGTCTTCAGACCTACTTTCACATTAGGTGCTCCCGCTACGATTTGAACTTTTTTTATCTGCAGCTACTTTTACTTGACAAATATTGAGATGATCACTATCTGGATGAGCTACCATTTCAACGATTTCACCCTACTACAAATTTGGGCTCAAGGTCATTAACCAATTTTTGTTCAAAGCCTGCTTGGCTCAATTCTTGATTAAGAATTGCAATTTCTTTGTCTGTTAATAAAACTTGACCACGTTCGGTGATATCAATAAGACTAGAAACCTGAAAAATATTCCAAGCGACTGTTTCTGCACTATCCAAACGATAAACACGTGCCACGTTACCCATGCGTTCAACAGCTAATTTAGCATCTTGGCAGTCTGCGACAATCACCATCAATACGTCACCAACATACTCTTTTATTATATGTAAAAATCATTGTTCCCCCTATATTTTTAGTTGAACTGAGCTAAAAATTCATTGATTTACATTTTTGTTTTTTCGGTCTTGATTCACAAAACGACCAATTTCTTGCCCATTTTCCAGTACAATCAAGCTGAGGGATTCCATAAACATCCCACTTTTTAGCAACTTCCATATAATTATCACGATTAACCCTCAACAAAGGTAAAATCAAGATTTTCTGCCTCAATCTCAGGCAGAAATGGTTTAATAAAGCGACAATCTCCGCACCATTCAGCTGTAAAAAAGAAAACAGTTTTTCCTTCATGATGGACTAACGCAGCTAATTCTTCAACAGTTTCCGGAATAATCATTTCTCTTCCTCATAAATCAATTCACCATTTTCATACACAAATGAAATATGGCGATCATCTTCATATACTACACCACCAACCAATCGGTGTTCGTCTGACTTGTATAATTGCACATACAATGTGGCAATCGGACCCCATTCAGACAAACTTTCCCGAATTTCAGCGACTAAGCGTTCACGTTGCTCAACTACTTTTCGTTCATCAATGTTTTTAGTGGCATAAGCTGCAATCCCTACTCCTGCAAGTGCATGTTGTTAATAAAATTTTTAGCTTTCATGACAATATTTTAACTATCAAAAGAGAAATTGGGACAAAATCGAAACACTATTGTTTTTATCTTTTGAACGCTACCCAACTATGATAGAAAATGATAAAATAAGAATAGAAAGAAGGTTAATGATGTCAAAATTATTTTCAAAAATCAAAGAGTCACAGAAATTGCTGCTATTTCAGGACACGAGCACCTGTTCGCAAGTATTTGCGTAAAAAATCACTCCCCACGTAGATGAAGTTATAACAGACGGCTTAGGGGGTATTTTTGGAGTGAAGCATTCAAAAGCTACTGATGCACCGCGTGTCTTGGTAGCTGCACATATGGATGAAGTTGGCTTCATGGTAAGTGAAATCAAACCCGATGGAACTTTTCGCGTGGTGCAAATCGGTGGATGGAATCCCCTCGTAGTTAGCAGTCAACGTTTTAAATTATTTACTTGTACAGGTGACGAAATCCCTGTCATTTCAGGTTCCGTTACCACATTTAACACGTGGAACAGGTGGCCCAAATCTGCCAGGATTGAAGATATTGTCTTTGACGGGGGATTTGCTGACAAAGCAGAAGCCGAAAGTTACGGCATTCGGCCAGGAGATACACTTGTGCCAGATAGCGCTGCTATTCTCACCGCCAACAGCAAAAATATTATTTCTAAAAGCTTGGGATAATCGTTACGGTGTTCTCATGGTGAGTGAACTAGTTCAAGCTCTGGCTGGACAAAAGCTTAACAATGAACTCTATGTTGGGGCAAACGTCCAAGAAGAAGTTGGCTTACGTGGGGCTCATGTTTCAACGACTAAATTTGATCCAGAAATTTTTCCTTGCGGTGGACTGTTCTCCAGCTGGTGACATTTATGGTGATCAAGGTTCCATCGGAGAAGGAACGTTAATTCGTTTCTTCGATCCAGGACATCTTATGTTACCAAATATGAAAGATTTCCTTTTAACAACAGCAGAAGAAGCAGGTATCAAGTATCAATACTACTGTGGCAAAGGCGGAACCGATGCCGGCGCAGCTCATTTGAAAAACGGCGGTGTTCCTTCTACAACAATTGGTGTCTGTGCGCGCTACATTCATTCCCATCAAACTCTTTATGCTCTAGATGATTTCCTACAAGCCCAAGCTTTCTTACAAGCTCTTGTTAAGAAATTAGATCGCTCAACTGTTGATTTGATCCAAGGTTATTAATATTTTGTGAAAATCACGCTCAACTTTCACCAGTACGAGCAAAGATATGTATAACATAAGTATTCAAGTTCATGACGATCTTTTCCCCAGTTGCGGACGTTTTTATTGCGCATATAGCCCTGAACTTTTCCTCTACCAAACTTCATATTCTGTAGTTTTTGTCAATTTAAGATATAATACCTCTAAGCCTAATATATTTATATTCATAAAATAAGTTAGGTTATAAATTTACATTTGAAAAAGCTGCGGATATTAACTATCCCAGCTTTTTGCTTTCATCTTTTTATTTATTGCTTAATCCCATTAACTCACGTAATTCAGGGATTTGTTGTAATTGTGGAACAATGAGCATCGTCGCAACAACTCGTAAAGAATTTCAAAAACAGACCATGCCCGAGTAGCATATAAACCGACAAAAAGGGCACACCATATTGTAAATGGAGTGCTAAGGGTGTTAAGGTGAATGTACCCACTCCCATAACAGCAACAGTTGCTAGTGTAACCCATAGCCAATCTCTCTTCCGCTCAAATCGCAGTTCTTTGCCATAAAAGAAATAACCATAAAGAATTCCTTGCAAGGCTTCAATCAATGTAAACCAGATAATAAATGGATGACCTTGGTTTACAAAGAAAAGATACCACATCATAAACAGCAGAAATCAGGCCAGATAAAATAGGTCCCCGCAACACTTCCCATCAAGGTATACCCAATAAAAGCTGGGCTCACTTTCCATAAACGAGGGATGAGAAAGATTGAAAACTTCTCTAAGACAAAACAGAGAGCCACAATCATAGCAAGGGCAACTAACAGTTGCACTGTCAACGTTGATGATTTTTTTTTCATATTCGCTCCTTTTCTTTTTGGGAGCCGTCAAAAAGACAGCGGATGCAATGGTCTACCACACAAATGTTTCGTTGTATGGCAACATCCCATCCATACACACTTAACGTCAGACCACTTACTCTGTTGCAAATAAATTGCTCTTTCATTCTATCACATTTCAACTATTTAGAAAAACCTCTTTTTACTAGTCATTCAGTAGATATTTTTCTCACTTCTGCAAGGAAATAGAGAGCCTGTGATGAGTAACAACTTGTTCTTTTCAGGCTTGCCGATTTATATTGTTTCAAATAAGGAATCCACTCTGTATACGCTAACTTTTCACGTTTTGCTAAATCTTGCATCTCCTCTTTTGAAAAACTCCTTGAATCTCCAAATACGGTGAGCACTAACTCGAGATTTAGCCACCGTTTTTAACAACGTAACTCATTTCCTCTAATGCCTTAGTCTGAATGCAAGTAAATAAGATATGATAATCTGGAAAAATGACTTTCTAGAGACAGCAATCAGTGCTTTCATTGCATGAGGATTGTGCACTACCATCCAATACAATGTAACGGTTCCTTGACAGTTTCTCTAAGCGAGCAGGCCAACACGTTTGCTTCAATGCCCGCCTTACCTCATCTTTCTTTAACAACGACAAACCTTTTAAGGTGCAATATTGATCGCACAATTCAAGTGCAGTCCCGCATTCTCAACTTGATGAACACCCAAAAGAGCACTTTGATAGCCTTCTTTCAGCCTATATGCATTTGAAAACAGGAATTCTTCTCCCTCTTCCGAACTTGTGTACAGGTTCCTACCGATAGCCTTGCCCATAACAGACATGAGGGAGACTGAACTTGTTGAGCCTTATTGTGAATAACAGCCAGTGGTTCGGAGAGCAATCTTTCCTGTTACCAACGGAACACCTTGCTTAATAATCCCTGCTTTCTGTTCCGCAATATCTGCTAATGTGGCGCCTAAAATAGCTGTGTGATCAAGCCCGATTGTCGTAATAGCTGTCAAATCCGGTTGGCACACATTGGTGCTGTCAATAAACCACTAGCCCTACTTCCATTATGCCCACATCTACCTGATTCTGGAAGAAATACTCATAAGCCAATGCCGTGATGATTTCAAAATTCTGTTATGGCTTTGTAGAGTTGATCAGTAAAATGATTTTCTATGACCTGTTGGTAAGTTTTGCAACAAAGAATGAAAATCTTCATCTGAAATAAGCACGCCATTGATGGCCAATTTGCTCGTTGTAACAAAGAAGAGAAGGCGATGTAAAGGTTCCAACACGCAACTTCTTTGCTTGCAATAGCTGACGCAAATGCACAATTGTTGAGCCTTTCCCATTAGTACCTGCAACATGAATAACCGATACTAGTAAATGCGGATTGCCTCGTAAGCTCAAAGAGTCGTCTCACTCGTTCTAAGTCCAATTGAGGCTCTTTTGTTTGGTGCTGCTGCAACCATTCTAACTGTTGTTCTTCTTTTTGTTCCATTGTCGTTTTCACCCATTCCATAATGCTCTCATTTTACCACAAGTGGATTTTCTACAAAAACAGACTAATATGAGTATGTTCTTGTACGCCTTTTTTACCTAAATTATTGTAGAAAAATAAGACGCTAGCTCTAATATTCTACCGCTCATCATTTTTAACCCACGAAAATCATTGATATACTTAGTGAATGGCAAAAAAATTACCAAAAAAAGAGTAAGAAAAAAAGAGAAAAACTATTGCGCACTAAATGACTGAAAATGGAAAATTCCAAACGAAGAAGTGATTTGGGGAATAAAGAGTGAAAAGCAAACATCCCTAGCCCGTATAAATGATAAAACAAGTTAAGCCTGCTGGATTTCGTAAAAGGATAAACAATAAACTCCCTATCACAAAAACTCGTTCGTGCTTGACCTTTTGAAACTAAAAAATTAATAATAGATGACCGCACCTCAGGCACGAGAGCTACTATATCAACACCTAGTAAGAAAAGGGACGAGTGGACAAACAGGCTCAGGAGTAATTGTTGACCTTCTGACGCTACTACCATCCCCTCCAATATCATCAGATAAGCTCCTATGGCATTGATAAAATACCATCATGAGATAGGATAATCGCAGTAGGGACCAGTAATGAGCCGTTAAGAGCTCTGATTTAAAATCTGTTAATTCTCTGGAAAAATAGCGAAAAATAAAGCAAGCCAGCAAAAATAAAATGAACAAAAATACAAAACTGGATTGCTGAAAACTTAATGATTTTGGCAAGGCGTCGTCAGCAAGACCAAAGTAATCTGTGTCAAAACGATTAGCAAACTCATTTTGAAGAATATTTTTATGTTTCTCATTTTAACTCCTTTCTTTACCTTCTAGTATAAAAATTTTATGCCTTCATCAGAGAAAGCCCTAAACAGTCATCTTTTTACACCTAAAGAGAAAAACAAAGTAAATCATCTTTCCTTTAACCGTCGTTCGTTATCCCACAATAAAGCCGAAAGCAAAATGCCTACATTAGAAAAACAGGAAAATCTCTTTTGGAACACTCAATTGCGATTTTCCTGTTTTTAAATTCCAATTCATCTCGTTTTTAGATGTCTTTAATTATTTTTCTTCGTTAAGATTTCCAGTGTTTCAAGGAGATTTTTCCACATTCACTTCAATCGTATCGCCAGTTGCTTTTAATTTTGACTTCAACGATTCCATCTGCTGCTTTTTCCTGACTGTTACACGAATTAGCGAATAATCAAGTCACTATCACTAAATTTCCACCAGCACGTTCCTTACGGTCATCTGTCAAGACTTCGTAGCCAGCATTGACCAACTCTGTTTCTAGTTGGGCGGTCAACGCAAAGCTTCTCATCTTTGACATTTATAGGGATTAAATGCACATCAAATGGTGCCAATTCTTTAGGAAATTGATCCCCAAACATAGCGATAATCCCTTTGAGGGTCTTATTAACAAAGAGACGTGCGTGTTGCTCCATAACCGCTGATAAGAGGCGACTAACTCCAATGCCGTAGCAACCCATTACAACAGGAACTGCCGACCATTTTCATCTAAAGAACAGTCGCATTCTATACTTTCTGAGTAACGAGTGCCCAACTTAAAAATATGTCCGATTTCAATACCACGTGCAAATTTCAAAATTCCCTGTCCATCAGGTGAAAATTCTCCTTCCTGCACTTCACGAATATCCACATATTCTGCTAGGAAGTCTCTACCTGGATTGACACCAGTCAAATGATAACCGTCTTCATTGGCACCAACTACTGCATTGTGGATATCTTCCACTTTTTCGGTCTGCTAATGATTTGAATATCTCCTGGGAGATTAACTGGACCGAGTGAGCCAAAGTTTGTCAAATAACTCACGAACCTCGTCTTCACTCTGCTGGTTCAAAGAAATCAGCCCCTAAATAATTTTTTCAGTTTCACTTCATTCAATTGATCATTTCCAACAAGCAGAGCCACAATCGGTTTTTCATCAGCAATATAAACCAACGTTTTGATTGTCTGGCTTTCATCCATATGAAGAAAGGCAGCAACTTCATCAATCGACTTGCAATCTGGAGTCTCTACACGAGTCAATTCGTCTTCGGTCACAACACGATTGCTTGGTTTGTATTCATTTGTTGCCATTTCAAGATTTGCAGCATAACCTGACTCACTCAGAATAAACAACAGTATCCTCACCAGACACTAACCAGCCTGTCAATTCTTCCTTGATAGCTTCTTGTACGTCTGCTGGAATTTCATCAAAAGCTAGCGACCGACTTGTCCAAGACAACCCAGCGAGTAAGATCCTCACGATCAGGTGTAATCGCCATAAATTCTTGGCTATCTTTCCCACCCATAGCACCGCCGTCACCGATAATCCCTTTGAAATCAATCTCACTTCGTGTAAAATATTCTCGTAAGCAGTCTTATACGCATCATAAGTCACATCCAAACTATCGTAATTGGCATGGGCTATAACCATCTTTCATGATAAATTCACAGTCCGTAATAATCCGTTTCGAGGACGCTTTTCATCACGATATTTTGCTTGAATCTGATAAAGATTGAGCGGTAATTGCTTATAAGACTTGGCAGAATCCCATGCAATTACGGTGAATGTTTCTTCGTGAGTTGGCCCCAAGATAAAATCTGAACCTTCACGATTTTTAATTTGTAGAGATCTTCACCGTAAGTTTCTGATAACGACCAGATTCACGCCAGAGATCGGCACTTTTAGAAGTGCTGGAGCCATGCATTTCGACTGCACCGATTTTTCAAATTCTTTGCGCATGATTTTCTTTGCTTTTTCAATCACCCGATTGGCCAACGGCAAATAAGAATGAGACACCTGCTGATATTTGACGGACACTAACGCGCAATAGTAAGGCATGGCTGATTACTTGAGCATCACTAGGCATTTCGCGTAGCGTTGGGATTAACATTTTACTTTGTTTCATAAATTCTTCCTTTTGTTATTTTAGAATGGCTGTTTAAAAAAAGGTTCGCATAATATCATTTCCACGTGACTGCAGTGTAGCACCACCATAACAGCAACACCTGCTAAAGTGACATAGGTTTCTGTCTCCTGCTTTAATGGTTTTGCGACGAATAGCTTCAAGAAGGTTGAGAACAATCTTTCCACCATCAAGTGCGGGAATAGGAATGAGATTAAAAATACCATGATGTTTAGAGAAAGCATAGCCAATAGAGCGATAACACTTTCAAGCCCACCTTTAGCAGCATCACTACTAGCTTTTGTAAATGGCCACAGGCAATTTATTGATATCTGGGTGGAAAATCAAATTTTTCAAAGCTGCAAAGATGCGAAGCTAGCATTCCAAGCCATGCTAAACCCACCTGCGATCATCGATGGAAGATCCGACTCAAGCCTGGCATTACTCCTAATAAATATCTGCCTTGCTCTTTTTGGAAGCTTAACTGTAAGCTTTTGAATTTTATCTCCACTTTTTAGCAGTTATGGTTAGTTCTGCCTGTCCTTTGCTAGCTTTCGTCTCAGACTGAACAGCTTGAGTCAAATCTGACCAATTCTTGATCTCTGCTTGACCAACTTTTAAAATTTGGTCATTATTTTACACCGGCTTGAGCTAGGACACTACCCTGTAAAATCCGAACATGGTTTGTATGTTGATCTGCAACACCACCCTGCATAAAATCAACAGCAAAAAGCTACAATCCCCAAAATGAAATTGTTCATTGGTCCCGCAAAGTTGGTAATGAGACGACCACCTAAACTAGCATTTTGATATTGAACATCGAGCGGAGCAATGCGTATTTCTGTTCCATCTTCTTCTACGATGGTTGCATCATGGTCGACTGCATAAGTCTTCTGCTCATCTAGAACCAGACCCGCAATTTCAAGTCTATTTTCCAAATCAAAACTCGTCACATTCATCGGTAGGGCCGTCTGATCGATTTTCTTGCCTGAAAGATTAATCCGGATAACCTTTCCTGCTTCATTCAAAGATAAACTAGCAGGTGTGCCTGTTTTAATCTCAGTTGAGTCTTCACCCCAGCCAGCCATACGGACATATCCACCAAGCGGTAACATCCGAATAGTATATGCTGTCCCATCTTTGCCAATATGAGCAAAAATTTTTCAGGACCCATTCCAATGGAAAACTCGCGCACCAAAATGCCTGATTTTTTCGCAAAATAGAAATGCCCAAATTCATGAACAACAACGATTATTCCAAAAATAATGATAAAGGTAACGATTCCTATAATACCTGCTTGCATTACACCAACCTTTCTACTTTCTCATGGTAAGGATTTCACTTAGTCTATATAGATAACCAAAACAAGAATAACTCAATTTGCTTAAGGTTTACTTACACTACTACATTTACAAAAAGAATTTCCATTTCTGAAATTCTTTCGCCTTCTCATTAGAACAATCCAAAAGAAATGCATCAAAGGAAAGACAAATAACATACTATCAGAAAACGGTCTAAAAACGCCACCATGCCCTGGGATAAACTTACCTGAATCTTTAACGTCAAAGTGGCGTTTAATCGCACTTTCTACCAAATCGCCAAATTGACCTGCGATACTAAAGAATACAGCCAAAAAGAAGCATGACTGGCAGATGATAAGGTGCAGCAAACATTTTTATCAAACAACATAAAGATAACTGTCACTAAAACTGCTGAACTACTCCTCCTATACTACCTTCTACAGTCTTATTTGGTGAAACACGAGGAGCTAAACGACGAACACCATATCTTCGCCCTACCAAGTAAGCTCCACTATCGGTTGCCCAGACAGCTAAACAAGGCTAGCAACACTTTTTGTCAAAACCTGCTGACACGCGCATCTAGCAAGGCATTGAAACCAATTCCAACATAAAAACTAGCAGCAATCGGATAAGCCGCATCTTCGAAACTGTAATTTTTCCTAAAACAGTCGCACCCAATAAGACAAAAACAACCAATCCATAAGCCACAACATTCCTGTCTACTGGCAAAAATTTTAGATAATTTTCAAGCGGAATCGTCAGCACAAAAGCTGCCAACATGGCTAAGATGCCTTCTAGAGTAGTTGTCTTAAGCCCTTTCATTTGCAGTAATTCATGAACACTAAGCATAGCTAAAGTCCCATCCCAATTTGCAGAGAGGTCCTCCCATCATCAAAATCGGAATGAAAATAGCAAGTGCCATGCCTCCAAATATCACACGTCTTTGTAAATCTTTATCCATAAATTCTCCTACACACCGCCAAATCGACGATTTCGTTTTACTATATTCCTTAATAGCTGCTTTCAATGCTTTTTCATCAAAATCTGGCCATAAAGTATCTGTAAAATACAGCTCACTGTATGCACTTTGCCAAGGCAGGAAAGTACTTCAAACGTAATTCTCACTCGTCCGAATACCAAATCCGGATCACGCAACAAAGCGAGGTAGATTGCTGGTTTGTAAGTAGTTAGCAATCATTTCCTCATCAATCTCTCCTGGACTGAATTTGGCATCTAGCACATCTTGAGCAATCATCTTAACAGCTTGAATAATCTCAGCACGTCCACCATAATTTAAGCAAAATTAAGAATTAACCCTGTATTGAGTTGTGTCAGCTCTTCTGCTTTGCATAGAGCTTCATAAGTTGCCTTAGGCAAACGTCTGTATCTATCATTTGAATTTTTACATTAGTTTCGATGTAACTCAGGCACATAACGATCGTAAAATTCAACTGGCAAGTTCATGATAAAGCTGACTTCTTTTTCAGGACGCGACCAATTTTCCGTAGAGAAAGCGTAGACTGTCAATACTTGAACACCTAATTCCTTAGCTGCAATAGTAACATTTTGCAGGGTTTCCATTCCAGATTTATGTCCAAAAATACGTGGCTGCATGCGCTTTTAGCTCAACGACCATTCCGTCCATAATGATACCGATATGTCTTGGTATTTGTAATGTATTTCATTTTTTCTTTTTCTTAAAACTCAAACATGTACTTGTTTTCCTAATAAAGTTTTACAGTTTGTTATATCATAAATCCTCTAAAAAGTAAGTTTATGCTAGTTTTTCAAGTATATTGGATAAACAAAAGTTTTATTCCAACTTCCTATTCACATCATGTTGCGATAGATAAAAAGGTTATCCATGTAAAACCATACTCTGCCAAGAAATATTTACCAATTAACAAATGCTTCGTCAAAATAAGTCAATTGTGCTCGATTACATGGTTCAAAAGACAACCAGTTGTCCCCACTACCAAACAAAAGCATTTTTCAGTCTGATTGTATAGAAATGTCTCGTGGATAAGAATCATTTTATACTTGCACACTATCTATTTCATTGGACTAGTATAAACTCACAATTAACCAAGCGTTTAATAAAGGAGTTTTTCAAATAAAGTAAAAGAACTGAGTTCAATTCTTTTGCCTATTTGAACCAACACTATTCTTCTTGATAGCTGTCATCTTCCTGACATCTCAACACTTCCGTCTGCACAGCAGCTGCTGTGATTCCTTCCGTCAGCGGCAACACATGTCTTTGATCGCTGTTGGTTCAAATGTCAAGTAAACACCATCTACATCAAGGACAACTGTTTTCTTTTCGAGTATCGACTTCATCAACCGTACCATACAAACCACCAATTGTAATGACTTCCTATCCTTTTGTGAATTTTATTCAAGCTTTCCATCCGTTTATCTGCTTGTTTTCTTTTGAGAACGTTGCATGAAGAACATCAAGCCCATCATGACAACCAACATAATTAAAATTGAAAAACCGTTACCTATTTTAGTCTCCTTTAGATTTCATATACTTATCTACTATAGCAGATTTCTAGAGAATTTACAAGGAGAGATTAAATTTCTGAAAGGATTTCTATTGAGCTGAAAAGCTAGTATAACTTCTTTTGACAACGTGCTTTTGCTTTTTCAAAAACCGTAGAAAGTCAGTATAAGTAATCTTAAGCATTGCGGTATGAACAAATAGATGAAAAATCAACAGTCAAGCTTGGATTAACCTCCTCATTCACACTCATCTGCTCGTATTTCCCTTTGATCAAAAGAACCCCAGAAAGTGTGACTGCACTCTTGAATCCAGCCACAAAGTTCCTCCTTGTTATGAGTAAAAGATAGCCTCTATTTCTAAAACTTCTGCCGAATGCTTCATGCCTGTTGTTTTTATGCCTCAAACTAACTCAATAAAATTGATGTTTTGTTCTATCAGATTTTAGCCTGTTGCCCCTCAGTAATATAATCTTTTTCAGCAACCTCAGAACAGTGAGAACAGGGAAATTCAAAATGGACACCAGGCAATTTCAAATTCATCCAACAGATGAGAAAAGCATATGGTTTTTGTATCTTATCCCTCCCAAAATATACTTTTCGGTTTCATTATAGCGTTTCTAGTTAGAAAAACCGAGGCTTGAGATGTTGCCTCGGTTTTTCTCTTATCACCATTATTTCAAGTTTTTCACAACTTCAGCGATATGATCAACGGTGAAACCATATTCTTTAAGCACTTTAGCAGCTGGGGCAGAAGCGCCAAATTTGTCAATACCAATCACAGCTCCATCAAGTCCAACATATTTGTACCAAGACTGACTTGCAGCCATTTTCAATCGCAACTTTTGACGGCGACGGACTGCATTTGGTAAAATTTTCTTCTTTGTGGCAAGCATCTTGTTCATCAAAGATATCTGTTGATGGTACGCTGACAACACGAATCTTTTCTCCTTTAGCCTCCAACTCTTTTTGCAGCCGCTACAGCTAAGTTGACTTCAGAACCAGATGCCAGAAGAATTGTATCAAAACCATTTGCTGTTTCATACAACATAAGCTCCTTTTCGCTACCTTTGTCAAAGTCAGTTCCAGCTTCAACTGTCAAGTTTTGACGTGTGAGAACCAAAAGCTGTTGGAGTTGTTTGACTCTTCTAGTGCCAAGTACCAAGCCGCCTGTGTTTCCGTGCATCTGCTGGGCGCAAGACATTGAGAGTTTGGAATGCACTGAAGACATGCATAAGTGCTCAATCGGTTCATGAGTTGGATCATCTCACCAACTGCAATTGAATCATGTGGAAGACATAGGTTAGCAGGCAAGCCTTGAAGAGCTGATCAAACGAATAGCTGCTGACATAATCTGAGAACACAAAAGAATGTACCACCATAAACACGAAGTCCCCCGTGAAGTGCCATACCATTCAGAATCGTTCCTATAGCAAATTCACGTACACTGAATTGAATGTTGCAGTTATAGGCAGTGGGCATCATCTTGCAAGCCATCTTCTTTGATATAAGTCATATTAGAATGAGCTAGATCCAACAGAGCCACCAAGGAATGTTGGAAGTACTTTTGCTGCTGCATTTTAAAGCATCTTGGCTAGAATTACGAGTAGCTTGTGAGAAACCTGTTTCTACTACTGGGAAATCTTCTGGCTTGATCTCAACTGGATCTTGTCCCGCAATAACAGCAGCTACTTCATCAGCTAAGATCAGGATAGGCTTGTTTGTATAGCTAACAAGTTTTACCCAAGCATCATAAGCAGCTTTCCCATGTTCGGCAACATTGACCGATAATCTTCGTAGACTTCTTCAGGAATTTCAAACGGTTCGTAATCCCAGTAGAGAGCTTTTTACGAGTGGCGGCTACTTTCTTCTGCACCAAGAGGGCTCCATGAACGGCATTAGTCCCTTGTTTGTTTGGTGAACCATAACCAATCACTGTTTTCACTTCAATTAAGGACGGTTTGCAGAAACTTTTGCAGCCTCAATCGCTGCATTGATCGCTTCTAAGTCTGTGCCATCTTGACCAAATCTGTGTGCCAACCATAAGCATCATAACGCGCCCGAACACTTTCTGTAAAGGAATCCTTGGTTTCTCCATCCAGATTAATATCGTTGGAGTCATAGAGAACGATGAGCTTGTCTAGCTTTTGGAGTCCAGCATAAGAAGCTGCTTCAGCAGATACACCTTCCATCAAGTCTCCATCACCACAGATTACATACGTATAGTGGTCAAAGATATTATAGCCTTCACGATTGTATTTTGCTGCTAAAAAACGTTCTGCTTGTGCAAAACCAGTTGCCATAGAAATTCCTTGACCAAGTGGCCCAGTTGTCGCATCTACACCAGCAGTATGTCCAAATTCGGGATGCCCAGGCGTTTTAGAACCCCATTGACGGAAGTTCTTGAGTTCTTCCATTGTAACATCTTGAAAACCAGACAAATGGAGAAGGGCATAGAGTAACATAGAGCCATGACCAGCTGATAAAACAAACCGATCGCGATTGATCCAATTTGGAACTTCTGGATTGATGCGCATTTGCTTGGTAAACAAGTCATAAGCCATCGGAGCTGCTCCCACGACAACACCTGGGTGACCAGATTTTTGATTTTTCAATGGCATCAATTCCTAAAAACGAATGGCATTGACAGATAAATTTGACATTGAATTCTCCTTTTTATATAAGCACTTATCTTTCAACAAAGATAAGCTATTAATCATTTGGAAAAACGATAACATTCCATCTTTCTATTATATGAGAAAATTATCCGCATATCGCAACGCATACGGATAATTTCGAGTTAACATTTTATAATAAAGGCCTTTAAATTGAATATTTGAATCATGCTCGAAGCAATCATCAAAGCCACGTAGGTGATGGTATTCAATCCTGTCTTTGTCTTGCGGATAGGTATATTTACCACCGACTTCCCCAGATGAATGGGTGGAATTGATATTGGAGGCGCCTTTGCGCATCTTCCACGGGCCTAAAAATCTCGTCCGTTGAAGCCATGAAGTTAGACCAGATATCATAATGAACTGGAATAATAACTTTGGCACGAAGATTTTCAGCCATACGAAGCAAATCAATCAAGTCATCTTATCTTGAATACCGATTGGGTTATCACTGATTATTAATAGCCACATCAATCTTGAAATCTTTTTCCGTGTTTGGCAAAAATAATTTGAGAAGTGCGAATCTGCACCATGATAAATTATACCACCTGGCGTTTCAAAGATATAATTGACTGCTTTACGTGCCATTTCTTCATCTAGTTACAGGCAGACCTTTTCAGTTCACCATCTTGGGCATCAGCACCATCAACTGGAAGTGTTACCAAAGCGAAGTCCGGTCGAAAAGATTCCACAGCCGATACTTTAATATCTTTAAACTCAAAACTTTCGCCGGGTTTAATCACGATGATACGTTCTTCTGGAACACCCCTATTTTTCCAGATTTCGCCACATTCATAAGGTCCGACAAATTTAACATGATTCAATTCTCGGATTGTTGACAATCGCTGCTGCAGTATTGACATCAATATGGTCACTGTGAAAATGCGATACCAGATAATAGTCCAACTCATTAATCATAAATGGATCAATCACCATTGGCTGCACGCGTAAGTTTGCTGCAATTTGCGTACGCCTGCCATATTTTGCCATTTGGTGTCCCCGCACCATATCTTTTTACTTTTCTTTGTTGATTTTTCCGCGGTTAGACCAAAGATCCATACCACATTAGCACCACCTGGTGTCTTAATCCAAACACCACAATTCCTAACCACCACATAGCAAAGTTACCCTCAGGCACGACTTCCTCTTCAATTTCTTCATTGAGCCAGGTGCCCATTCTGGGAAAGTGATAAAATCCAAGATTCTCTGTAATTTCTTTTACATTTGAGCATGATTGTTCCTCCTCAAGATAATGTTATATTACTATCTTTAGTATAATCTGTCTAAGAGAGAAAAGACCAAATAAAAACACTAGGCTGTGTTCAAGATTGGACTATTTTTAGTACTTTCAGCCAGGAATTCTATCCCTAGCTAGTCATCCATTCTTTCATTCTTCCGTTGAAGCTGATAATAATTCTTCGTTTGATGTTTTTGAATTTTATTTTCAGCTCTTGTGTCCGAGATGAGATCTTTGATGTAAGACGCTAAAGGTGCTCTAACTCTGATTCTAAAATCTACTCCTTAGTTGGAAAAGAGTTTCGATCTTTGACAAAAGAAGTAATATTTAATACATCTTTCATAATCCAAAATAGGCTGAACTTGTATCGTTGGTAAAGTGGTTTCCAGCCCATCATTTGTCGTAATCAATAAGTCCACATCTAAAATATCTTCCACACTCTTGAATTGTTCCGTCGTAAAAACAGCGCCTAAATTTTCATTTGGTAAATGATACAAGCACTGTTTGAGTAGCAATTTCTGCACAGCTTCTCCTTCATCACAGACTAAATAAATCCGTTTGGCATCTTGTTTTTCAGCACGATTGTGTTTTAAGAATCCACCCATGTGCAAGGCAAGGTAAGCAACTTCATCATCGGTTAATGAAATAAGCCAAGCTTCCTCTAGAATCACGGAACAAGACTTAGTGACTGCAAACAAATCTGCATATTTTTCCTTGATCTGTCTTGTCAATGGATTTTTAGACAGAATGCCGTAGGTTTTTACGAAAATAGTAGAGCTTTGCAATGCGTCAATAAATTCTGCAACAAATCTTCTTTATTTTCAATTTCAAAGTGCGAACTAACTTCAAAACGCCAGATAAACTCATCAATCGCTTCTTTTAATTGGACAAAATCTTGACTGGTTGCATGAATATCCCGATCTTTCCGGTAAGAAAGCAAAAGAACAGTTAAGAGTGAAATCTCAATATCATTTAGTTTCAAGCCAAATGTCGCCCCTAAATTGTTATTCAAATGTTTAGCTGCTTTGATATTCAATCCGCTTGCGAATCAAGGTAAACTCACGCTTCAAATCTTCCTGTTCTTCCTCACTTAAAGCCATGTTCGACAACTCAACAGAAGATATGGCAAGACTTTGCAACATAAATTTGATTTCATGGCGATTGATTTTTCTTACTAAGTCTTGCTCTACATCTTGTACCCTTTGGTTAAGAAAGTCTTGTAAATCATCCGACAGAAGAATCTCATCACCAACAAAATTCCTTATCTTCTTTGTTAAAATCGTAACAAAACTATGATTTCCCTCTGCAAAATGTGATACAAGAGAATGTACATATTGGATTTTTATTGAGCGGATGACATTTCAAAAAGATATCCTTGCGCTTTTTGTGGATGTGAGGTTGACTTGATACTGCTCTGAAGCTAACTGATTACGGATTTCGTTCAAATCATTAAGAACGGTATTCCGAGACACCTCGGTCAATTCCATCAGTTTTTCAATGGTGACACGCTTGTTTGCAACACAAATATACAGAACGGTCAACTGCATGCGCTCGGTCATGCTCAGTGACATAACTATAAGAATCGACTCCTTCCAGTAAGGATTGGCATAATTCCTTTTTGCTGTGCAGTTAAGACAATCCCTACTCTCGGACGACTGCTAATCATTTCACCAACCTCTGCCAAAGCGTCATTGATTTTTCCAAATGATAATAAATCTTCCTCCGCGATTGATTGGTTGCCCGTGAAATCGTCATAATCGTTTCTGGCTCTTTCAACTGAATGAAGTATCTTAGTAAGTCACAACTTGTTTGGTCCAATAATATCATCATTTACTCCTTGAAAGGGATTGTAATTATTATAACATCTTTTTCACACATCTTCCTACGCAATTGAAACACCTCGTTATTATTTGGCTATCTTGAGTTTTTACGGAGACAAAATGAGAAAAGGAAGGCGTGGAACTGACCAGCATGACACTTTGCAATCATGGTGATCGTTCCACTCCTTAAGATATTTCTTATCATTGTTCTTACTTTTCTGTCCATAGTAAGCGTTTGGACCATGTTTACGCAAGTAATGTTTATCCATAATGTATTTTGGTGCTGGTTCGACACGTGGATTGATTTGTTCTGTGAGACGATTCATTTTCGCTATCTTCTTCAAGCACAACTGCATTGTAAGCAGCCTGTTCTGGATTTTTACCCCAAGTAAATGGTCCGTGATTTGCGAACGACAATACCAGGAACGGCTACTGGATCCAATCCACGATTGGTAAATTCTTCAATAATAACTGTCCCAGTTTCTTTTTCATAGGCAGTATCAGCTTCAGCTGCTGTCAAGGAACGTGCGCAGGTACCGGACCATAGAAATAGTCTGCGTGTGTTGTTCCATAGAAAGGAATATCGCGCCCTGCTTGCGCCCAAACCAACAGCTTCTGTTGAGTGCGTATGAACAATACCCCCAACTTCCGGCCAAGCCTTATAAAGCTCAACATGTGTTGGTAAATCCGAAGATGGATTGAGATCACCTTCGACAATATTTCCATCCAAGTCCGTTACCACCATATTTTCAGGCGTCAATTTGTCATAGTCAACACCAGAAGGTTTAATAACAATAAGCCCTGCTTCACGGTCAACTTCGGAAACATTCCCCCAAGTAAATTTGACGAGTCCATGTACTGGCAGTGATTTGTAGCATCACGAGACACGTTGGCGCATTTCTGATAATGATTTTGCCATTTTCTATTTTAACCCCGCTTTCTCCATTAGAAGGATAGAGGAAATCTTGTGCTTCTTTAGTGGCCGCACGCGTTTCTTCACCGTTCTCACAATTTTCAGACCACATTTCAATTAAAAATGGGCCATTATAATTTGTTTTCTTCAAAACATCAAACATGGCTTCCCAATCTACACAGCCTTGACCAAATGGCACATCACGAAATTGACCTTTTGAACTTTCTGTGACGGCATAAGTGTCTTTTAAGTGAAGGGCTGCGATAGATTTGTGCCCATGTAGAATTCTCCAGAGGATCATTGCCCCAGCTGAAAACATTTCCTGTATCAGGATGAGACAAAGAGATAAGGAGAGTCAATTTCTTTTTCGACAGCTAGATATTTTTCAATCGAATTGATAAAAGGGTCATCCATGATTTCAATTGATAGGATAACTTGCGCTTCTTCAGCCCAAGTACAGGCCTGACGCTAGATTTTTGAGGAAGCGTGCACGTGTTTGGAGACTTCTCTTCGTAGTAAACATCATGAGCCAGCCAGCTGGATATTACGTATACCAATGTCACTGTGTAAACTCGATACATTTTTCCATCATTTCAAGACGATCGCTTCTTTTTCAGGATCGTTGGATCCCATGGATAACGACGATGTCCGCTAAAAATAATGGTAGAATCCGCACCCCTGTCTCAAAATTGCTTTTTAACCCAGTTCTAGACGTTCTTCCTTGGACCAGTCCAAACGTGCCAAACGACTCATCACTCTCATCAATGGATAATTCCACAAAAATCAAACCAAGTTCCTTGGCAAAGTTTAACTCGTTCCAGCCACGTAAAAATGTTTAGGCGTTGCCTTTTCCAAATACCAATTGGACGTGTCATAGATTCTACCCCTCAGATCCGTTTGATTTCATCTTTGAAATGCACGTGCTGCCCCAGCGAGGATTTTTCGCTTCCGTAATCCCACGTCCTGCGATAAAGGTGAAAAACATCCACTCCTTCAAAGAGTTTCAAAGTATCAACACTAAGTCCACCAGTTACAGACACACGGAAGCCCATTTCAATGAGTTTTTAACCTTGTTAAGGTCTTTTTCACCCCACGTTTCACCTGCAAGTAGAGCGTCACGTGATTGGTGATAAATAGCTTGAGAAATACTCAGCATCAAGCCATTGCTGTGCTTGCTCAAGAGTCCAATCTCCATAGAGTTCACTGAATTTCGCCACGGTCACTACGTTCTTCTTTAATAGCTTTAAGAGCTGCTTTCATGGTAGGAATCGTAGCACAACAGATGGAGTCATCCAGTCAGCACCGCGTACGGCATTATTTTTAGCAACTGTCCCACCAGCATCAAGGCACATTTCGTATCGGCAACGATGATTTTATCTGGAAAAAGACTGCGTAAGACTTCTACCAACTCGCTACCCACCTGCAAGAGACAAACTGTCCCTGCTTCAATGACATCTACTTCAGCGGCCAGCTGACACAGCCGCTGTGGCTCCTTGCAAAATCAGAATGATCCAGTGCTACTTGCTAAAATTTCGGTAATCGTTTTGATCATAATTTTCTCTTTCTATTTTCTAATGCCTTAAATCAAACCAGTTACTAACTATCTAAATCTAATCCTTCTAAATATGGACTATTTTTTGATTCATCAATCATAGCGAACACTTCTTCCTCACTTTTACAGGCCTCTAACCGCGCGATTGAATTTTCTAATTCAAACAAGGCAATAATCTGCTGAATAGCCACGCTAGTATGGATTTGTGAACTAGTTGCTGCAAAGAGTCAACAAGACACTCACCCCTTTTCCCATCCGAGAAAAGTTACAGGCTCCTTCAACGTCACCAAAGAGAACGCATCTCTTTGAACACCAGCTTCTGGTCGTGCATGCGGCATAGCCATACCTGGCATCAATATATAATAAGGACCGTACCCTTCTGTCGATTCGATGATAGCATCACAATATTCAGGCTTAACAGCTCCGCTTTCAATTAACGGGTCAACAGCAAGTTTGACCGCTTCTTGCCAAGTTGAAGCCGAAAGACCTAAACGAATGGAGTTGTTTTTAATCAATGCTTGCTTTAAATTCATTGCTTCTTCCTTTCGTAGAAAAATGGAATCTCAAACAGACTGCAAAGTAGAAAGCTAGCGCTAATGAAAGAGCACCCTGACTCATTTTCTCACGTTTTTAGTCCCACATATCTTTTAAGTGAATGAGGCTTGGACAATTGTCCAAAGCCTCTATATCAATTCTTAAGCGATGAGACTGAGATAAATCTCAGCCACATCATTCCAGTACCTGTGATAGTTTTTCAGTAATTTCTTTATCGTCCATCAAATTATCTAGACCAATCAATTGACCGTTTGTCCGCCCATCCAATTCATGAATCAGATGCAGAGAAGCGATGACGATATCATAAACCTCGAAGCAAGGCTTTTTGCTTCACCTACACTGCATGAATTGACAGTAAAATCTGTTTGCCCCAGTTTACGTAGAGCGTTTTCTACTTCATCTTAATCACCATAGATGAACCCATGCCATTTCCGCATGCTGTTAATACCTTAACCATATTATTTTCCTCCGTTAATTAAATCTATTTTTATTCTTTCTCGCTTGGACATCACCACGGTAGTATGCTTCCTTGTCTTTGCTTTTGGCAAATTGCAACTGTGGAATAATCAGCAAGAATACACAAAACAAGAATGTAACACTACAATGCCAAGATATTTGAAAAGATAGCAAAACCAAAGCCAAGGGAATTCAAAGTCAATATTTCCATGGTAACCACCGTAAGAAGCTAGACCAAGAAGTGCCACACAGAGAGCACCAAGCGCTGACTGCAATACACCTGAAATAAAGGACAGGATAACCGCGCTTTCCAGCCGCCACGCTTATCTGCATAAACTGCAATCGCTGCATTATCAAAGAATACTGGAACGAAACCAGTGATAATCAGAATTGGATTCTTAAAGATAATTAAGAGCATAATGGTAATCAATTGACCGAATTAAGCCAAAAAGCAAATCCTGAAGCACCGCATTTGGTGAACCAAAACCATAGAAGCTGCAACGTCCACAGCTGGGAATGAACCAGGAAAGCAATTTGTTAGAGATACCTTTGGAAGGCATTCGTCAATTCTGCTACAAACATCCGCACCCTTGCATCAAGACAAAGAGATAAACTGAGAAAAGTAAAGGCTGTTTGAATGATATACATGAAAAATCTTGCTTAGCAGGGTTGTAAATCTGTCACTGATGTAATGACTTTTTGCATTGGACATGATATCTGGCCCCAAGATTAGAGGATTGATCCAAAGAAAGACTAGCATCAAAGTTGCAGATGCAACCACTGTATCATGGAAAATAGACAGAATTTTGGTACTTTCAAGTTATCAAGATTTTCTTCCTTTCTTACCAAATTTACCTGCAACTTTATCCACAAACCAAATCGCAAATTGTTGTTGGTGACCAATCGTAAAACCGCCACCACCCGTTAAACGTTGTGTTGCTTCTACCGTCATATTGGAACTGACAGCCCAGTAAAGTCCATAGATAACACCGATTGCCAGCACGCTAACTATTGCGCAATTGAGAACAAGGAAGAACCATCAATGAAACAGTCGCTGCTTGCTGTACCATGATATGACCTGTAATGAACAGCGTCCGCACTTTTGTAATTTTTCCGAAGAGCAACGAGCAGAATATTGACACCAAAACCAATCAACAGCGCCGTTGTTGCTGCTCCAACAAAGTTTGAAATTCTTCTGCAATCTTTTGTATTTGCCGCTGTTAATCCAGTAAGGGTCAATTACCGCTGCACCAATCTTAAACTTAAAGTTCAGAGCCGCTAAAATCGGACGGAAAGTTGTTACCAAACCTCCAGCCCCAACGTTCAGCAGCATATAACTAACTGTTGCTTTTGATGAAACCGGCATAGACATCATGCGCTGGTCAACAGAGCATAGCCAATTAGAACTAAAAGACCTACAAAGAAGGCCGATTCTGCAAAATGTTTTGCGAGAACCAGTTCAGAATGTTTAAAAATGATGTTCATTTTAACTCTCCTTTTTCTATTTTATTTGTTCTTTCTAAGTCTATTATAAAAGATGTAAGCGGTAACAAAAGACCAAGAATTACACAAGCAACTGTTCACTCTTGGACCTGAAAATTAAGCACACTTAAAAAAACGCCGGAAATCCGCTCCCGGCGTCACTCTTCATTTATCGTTTGATGCTCTTTCGCTTCTTCGATAACTAATTCATCATCTTTCAAATCTGCAGAAGATGTTTCGCATCTAAATGATCAAGATGATAGTCTGTTACCTTATCACGGATTTGTTGCTCAATCACACGACGAAGCGGACGAACCCCATGACTTCATCATACCCCTCTTCTGCTAGATAATGTTTGGCCGCATCTGTTACTAGTTAGCATAATGTCTTTTCTTGCAAGTGTTTGGTTGACCTCATCCAACATCAAGTCGACGATTTCAGCTAAATCCTCTTTACCAAGATGAGAGAATTCAATGACTGCATTGAAGCGATTCAAGAAATTCTGGGACGGAAGTATGGTTTTCAAAGCGATCCATAATCTTCCTATCCTTTTCCTCATCACCAGTAAAGCTTTCCTACCCAAATCCAGCATTTGATGTAGCAATAATAACTGTGTTCTGAAGTTGACAGTATTTCCCTTGTCCATCTGTCAGACGTCCATCGTCCAAAAACTTGTAGTAATAATGTGATGACTTGTGGATCGGCTTTTTCAATTTCGTCCAGCAAGATGATAGGTAAGGATTGCGACGAGCACGTTCTGTCAACGTATTTACTATTGTCATCATACCCACATAACCAGCTGTTGTACCAATCAATTTCGACACAGCTGTGCGGTCAGAGTATTCAGACATGTCCAAACGGATAATAGCTTCTTTAGTACCAAACATATCAAGCGCCAATTGCTTCGCTAGCTCTGTTTTTCCAACACCAGTGGGGCACAAAGAAAAGCTACCAATCGGACGATTTCCTTCATCAAAACCCTGACGATTCCGACGAATAGCGCGCGCCACTGCTTCAACTGCTTCGTTTTGTCCAATGACTTTTGTCTTCAATCGCGCATTCATCTCTTTCAACCGTTCAATATCACTAGTCCCCATTTGGGAAACAGGGAATGCCCGTCATACGTTCTGCAGATTCTGCTACATCATTGACAGTTGCAGTCACCTTCATGTCTTCCGTATGATTTTCAATCTTTTTCTAGCTCTTCAATACGCATCTTGGCATTCAAAGCAGTTTCAAAGTCTTCTTTTTCAACCGCAGCTTCGCTTTTCTTTTGCTCTGCAATTTCCGTTCCACTGTATGCATATCTGTAACAGGATGTTGAGCTGCTAAATGAGCCGCTGTCACATCCACCAGGTCAATCGCTTTATCCGGCAAGCTGCGTTGTGGAATATATTGAATAGAAAGTCCAGCAGCTTTTTAACACGTCATCTGGCAAGATGACATTGTAGGTGTTTTCGTATAAATCACGAATTCCTTGCAAAATCTTGTAAGTATCTTCTGCAGATGGGGCATTGACTTTTACTTCATTGAAGCGACGAGCTAGAGCTGCATTCTTCAAAATGGTATTTCGATATTCATCCTGAGTCGTCGCACCGATAACTGTCAGTTCACCACGAGATAAAGCCGGTTTCAAAATATCTGCTGAACCTTTGATCCACTATCACCGCCTGTGCTTCACGCCGAGAATTTGATGAATTTCATCAAAGAAGAGATGATATTGCCAGCCTCTTTCACTTCAGATACTAAATTTTGAATATTTTCTTCAAAAACTACCACGATACTGTGTCCTGCTTCTAAACCGAAATATCAATAGAAACAATCTCTTTTATTCTTAATGGCTGCAGAACATCTCCATTAACAATCGCTTGCGCTAAACCTTCAACAACTGCAGTCTTACCAACTCCAGCGTCTCCGACTAATACTGGATTGTTTTTCGTCCGCCGAGAAAAGAATTTCAGCCGTTTCTTGAATTTCCTTTATTGCGTCCAATAACAGGATCTAACATATCTTGACGTGCTTCTTCTGTCAAATTACGCCCTAACTTCATTAAAAATACCATCTTGTTTAAGCTCACCTGCTTGCTCCTTGCATTTGTGATTCCTGACCTTCCGCTACTTGCTTCGATATCTACCTGTTGCACGATATTGTGCAAATTCTTCTGAGTGTCACTTCACGTCCATTGATAAGATAACGCCGATTTTCACTGTTAAAACCACCCATTCTTCCATCAATTGATTGAAAAAGATCATCCATATTATCAAAGTTATTATAGTTATTGTTCATATCTGCACCTCACTTGTGTTTACATAATTTTTGAAACTGCTTTAAAATATAAGACAAAGTGAGCAACTCTATCTTTTTGGATTTATATTTATCAAAAGCAGTTTTGATAGTTTACATAATTTTTGATTGTCTCCCAAAATAGAGATGAAATTCTTTTTAGCAAAATCACCTCTAGAAATTCATCTTGTTTTGGCGAGTGTAACGGATTTTGTCTCTTTTCCGTTTACAATTGTAATTATACAGTGTTCCAAACAAAAGTCAATAGATTTTTGTAAAAATTACATAATTTTTGATATTTGAACTATAATCTTAATAATAGTTTTTCTAATTTCATTTTCCACAATTTCACAAAAATTAACTTTTTAACTTCATGTCAATACTACAAAAATCATCAGTACTGTACTCGTATTCTTTCTCTATTCTGTAACAGACTTAGCTAAGTTCCGTGGTTTATCCACATCTAGTCCGCGTTGTAGTGTAGCAAAATAAGCTATCAATTGCGTTGGAACAACCATAGAAATCGGTGACAAATATGGATGAACAGACATCAAAATAATATCGTCTCCTTCTTTTGCTACATTTTCTTCCTGACAATGGTCAAGACATTTTGCACTCACGCGCCCCAACTTCGATACATTCCACGAGTATGCTGAGCCAGTTGCTCATCAGAAGAAATCAAGGCCAGCACTGGTGTGCCATCTTCGATCAAAGAAATCGTACCATGTTTTTAATTTCTCCCAGCAAATCCTTCACACTGAATATAGGAAATTTCTTTTAACTTTAGACTAGCCTCCATGGCAACATAATAATCTTGACCACGCCCGATATAAAAAGCATTACGTGTGGTAGCAAGTAAAGCACGCACTTTGTCATCAATACTATCCTTTTCAGATAGCGTAGCTCAATAGCTTGCGCTACAATGGATAATTCCTGTACTAAAATCAAATTGCTTTTTGCTTTTTCATTTCGCGTTGGCATCTCCAACTGCTTTTGCTAGAAAAAGCCAGAGTCGCAATCTGTGCCGTATAAGCCTTTAGTTGAAGCAACAGCAATTTCGTCCAGCATGCAGCAACATTGTATGAGTCGCTTCACGAGACAAAGTGGAGCCTGGTACATTGGTTACAGTCAAGCTCGGGGATTCCCATAGCATTCGCTTTGACCAAAACTCAGCGGCTATCAGCTGTTTCACCAGATTGGCTAATCAGGATAAACATTGGTTTCTGCTCAGTAATGGCCATCTGTAGCCCCATTCTGAAGAAATCCCCTAATTCTGCGGGTGTCCGTCAATTCTTCTAGCATCCGCTTGGTTGCAAATCCAGCATGATAAGAAGTTCCAGCCGCTAAAATATACAAGCGATCAGCCTCTTGAACAGCGTTTATAATAGCTGGATCGACAACTACTTGATCATTATCATCTGTATACTGCTTGAATCAACTTACGCATCACCGTTGGCTGCTCATCAATTTCTTTTCAACATATAGTAAGGATAGGTTCCCTTACCGATGTCGGACAAATCAAGTTCTGCCGTGTAACTTTACGCTTAATAATATGACCATCATAATCTTGTACTTGAACACTGTCTTTTGTCAGATGACCAATTCTTTATCATGGAATTTCCATGAATTCACTTGTTTCACGAATCATTGCCATAGCATCTGAGCAGACCCATATTATCAGCCTTCTCCAAGCCAATCAAAAGAGGTGATTTATTTTTGGCAACATAAACTGTATCCGCATCTTCTGCATCCATTAAAGCAAAAGCATAGGAACCCTCAATGATGTGCAGTGCTTTTTTAAACGCATCTAATACTGTGAATCCGTTTTCTTCAACGAATTTTTCCAATCAAGTGAACATGCAATTTCTGTATCTGTTTGACCTTTCAAATCATGTCCAGCAAGATACGTATTCTTAATATCTAGGTAATTTTCGATGACGCCATTATGCACTAAAACAAAGCGCCCAGTTTGAGAAGTATGCGGATGCGCGTTACTTTCACTTGGTTTTCCGTGCGTTGCCCAACGTGTATGCCCAATACCAGCTGTTCCAGAGACATCAATGCCGATTTTTGAGTGAAGGTCAGCAATACGACCAACCGATTTGACTAAAGCTGGATGTTTTTCCATTTGTCACAAAGATTCCCGCTGAATCATAGCCACGATATTCTAATTTTTCTAAACCCTGCATTAAAATATCTGTTGCATTTCGATTTCCAACTACTCCGACAATTCCACACATACTATTCTTTATAGCAACAACTACAAAAATTTGCTATTTCCTCCTTTATTTTTAAATTGGTATAGGCTAATATAGCTATACAAAACAAGCTGAAGTCAGTATATACTTTTATTGTAGATTTGTCAACAACATTGGTATAGTTCAAAAGAAAGGGCGGAGTAAATAAAAAGGCTTCAAAAGCAAATTTGGTTATCGTCTATAAACTTGAAGCAATCTGTCTCTCTATGTTTTCTGTACAAGATCAAAAGTATACTGTACCATCGTCTCTTGAACATTCAATCTATGATCTAAATAATCTGCTACTTCATAACTAGAAATAAAAAGACTGGATAAAACCAGCCTTTTCTGCTATATGATTGCTCTAAGTTCAATCTTTTAACATTTCATTTTTGATTTTTAAATCGTTCGACATCACGATCATACCAATTCTTCATCCGTTGGAATAACCAACACTCGAACCTTGGAATCTGGCATTGAAATATCTCCATAGTTACCAAAGACATTCTTTTCTGGGTCAAGTTCTACAGCCAAACCAAGAAATTCCCTCAATAACTAATCGACGAATCGTCACAGAATTCTCACCAATTCCAGCGGTAAAGATAATGGCGTCTGCTCCGCTTTTAAAACAGCCAAATATTTAGACAATATATTTTTGAATACGATCAACAAAGATATCATTCGCCAACTGTGTGCTAGCATCACCAGCTCGCATAGCAGCATGAATATCACGCATGTCGCTGGTTCTCAGATACCCTAAAGAGACCTGACTCACGATTTTGAAAATACGATTAATATCTTCTGGTGTTAAAATCTTCTGTATGCTCTATCAAATAGGAATAATCGCGGATCAATATCTCGTACATGGCTTCCATCATTACTCCCCCTAGCGGTGTAAAAGCCCATTGAAGTATCAACAGATTTACCTTCTTTCAACTGCTGTAATCAGAAGCTCATTCCCAATATGACAAGTAATCAACTTCAGACTCTTCTAGTGGCTTACCAAAGTACTTTAGCAGCTTCCTTCAGCAACATACTGATGACTTGTCCATGCGCTCCATATTTACGCCTTATTTTCAGTATAATATTTAGTTGGTAATGGATAACGATAAGCTTTTTCAGGGCATCGTCGTATGGAATGATGTGTCAAATACAACGACACTTGTAATATCCGGCAACAACTCTTTAAAGGCACGAATACCTGCTGCATTTGCTTTGTTATGAAGGGGCGCAAGAAGTGCCAACTCTTCAACTTTTTGAATCACTTCTTCGCTGTCAACAAGTGCAGATTCTTTAAAAATATTCACCACCTGCAACAACACGATGACCAACACCGTGATTTCATCATAAGATCGAATAATGTCAAAGCGCATCAAGTCGTCTAATAAAATTTTTACAGCTTGTGTGGATCATCAATATCTAGAATTTGTTTCTCTGCCCGACCATCAAATTTGACCGTTGAAATAGAATCTTTGAGACCAATCCGTTCAATCAGCCCTTTAGCAATGACTTTTTCAGCTGGCATTTCGTATAATTGCCATTTTTAAACTGGAACTTCAGCATTGATTGAAATTGTTTTTTGACATAAAGTTACCTCTTTTTAAAGCGTTTTCATTTATTATATCAAAAACTTGTTTTAAATTTCCCTTTCTTGCCTCCAATTTTTGGAATTTTTCGCTAAAAAGTCAATAAGGCAGCTTGATTTTGTAAATCAGTCAAAGCATAAACAAATGGCTGAATAGCTTGTTCGTCTTGCTTTTTGAGCACAAAAATTGTTTTGGCATACGCTGCATTTCCAAAAAGGGATTCCGGCAACGCAATCATTGCAACTATCTGAACATACTTTTTGCAACCAATTTTTCAATAATTGACTCTGCCTACTAGTTAATAAATTATTTGGCGCAAGAAATATCGCATAACCGCCTGGTTTCAGATACTTGAGCGATTGTTCCATTAACAAATGATGGGCATAGGTATGCTCTTGCGTACTAGCCACTTCATAGCGCGATGCAATGTGATCATCCGGATAATAGCCAATCGGCAAATCGCTAACAATCACATCACTTTCTTTTTAATACTTGTAGGCGCACTGCATCACCCTGTACAAAACTAACCCTTGCATCCATCATCTGCTATGCTAACTGATACATCAATTAACAAATCGTCCAATTCTAGTCCTAGGTAATCCATTTTTCTTTGTATTATTGAGAATGGTCTCTGCTAAATTCCCCATTCCGCTACCAATTTCCAAAACATCAATATATTTCTTTTTATTACTCAACTGGTCAATGAGAAATATTGCGATAAAACCAATAGAATCCGGAGTAAATTGATGATTGGCTTGCAAAGGCTCCGTTTGAGCCGCTTTCATCAGTAAAAATGGTAGCTCCTGCGCCATTCTTCTTTACTTAATTTCAAAGAGTTTAGTATTTCATTATGACAGTGGCTAGCTCTGTCTTTCCATCCAGACAAATCCCGTTTTGCTCTACAAGGCATCATAAAAATTCGTTAAAAGATCATTTTGGATTTCTTGGATATTTTCTAACAGGAGCGTATAGGCCTGTTCAATTTTTTCAAAATTCATAGCATCCTCCGCTCCCTATCATACCAAAATTTCATTCTTTTGGCGAGCGAATCCTAGTTGCTCACTAGTAGCTCCCTGTCCCATTCTCGATTATTTGTCTCGATTGTCATTGGTTAGTTTGGTCTTCTCAAACGGAAAAGCGAAATTGATAATGGCGACCCGTCTTCATTGTTACTGTCAGGGTGAGCTCTTTCTCACCTTGTTGCTCTTGGACATGTCCTTTATCAAATTCTCTGTGTCTAGAATCTTCGTTTGCGATAACTGCCATTGCATACGCCTGTAGTCGTTCTCGATTTAGAGTAAAATTTCTATGATTGCGGTCTGACGATGAAGATAAAATTGCAAAAAGCAAGCTAAAGACAGCTGTCATAAAAAGGGCATGGAGCATAATACCTGCTTTAACTTTTTGTTTCCACACGATAGATGAATTCCCTTTCCAATCCTCTCTTAAACAGTAATCAGATACAGACACAGCTCATTTTTCCTGTGAAATTTCTGCTTTTTCACATCATAAACCATGGGCTGATAACCTTTCCCATTGCATTGGTTTTTCCTGAAATCCTGTCCACTTGCTTTTCCAAATGCAATTACCTTACCATCTTGCTTCATGTATAAACGATTATTCTCCACTTTTTCAAATGAAGAACGCGTCAACTCCACTTCTAGTTGATCAGCAAACAAAAGCCATTCTCGCTGTTCACTGTGTTGTCGAGTTTGGACTTCAGAAGCCGAAGACGCGTCATAGATTGAAATGAAACACACTTCCACTGAGTACGAATAGGGCAATCAGAGCCTCTAAAAGTGTAAAAAGCTTTTACTTTATTTGCTTTGAACACCAAAAATCAACTCCTTCCATGATAAACCCGAATACCTTGTTGGCTTTTTCGACACGTACTTCAATACCGTTCATTGTTAAATGCCTTTGATTTGTTTGCAAGGCCATCTTCGCTACCCTTAAGACTTCTTCTTTTTAATAACTCATTTCTAGTTTTCGAGACTGGTGAATTTGTCCCAACAACAGAGTTACAATTGTCGCAAAAATAGCTAACGCAAGCTTGATGCTTCTAATAAAATTGTCCCTCCTAACATATTGTTTTCTTAAATTTTCCATTTCTAGATATAATTGATACGTAATTGTCTGTCTTTTCGTCTGAAAGTACAATCTTACCAAGCGAGAATTACCACCTGCCTTATCAAAACGAAGTGTTAAATCATCTGGAGCGTGAACCGAGCGAGAATTGATAAAGAATTGTACCCATTGGAAATTCGCTCACGAGAAAAATTCATGTCAATTGCCTTTGAGTAGCATTACTCAACTACAGCTTTCTCGGTAAAAATGCTCAAACTCAAGAAAGAAAAATCTGCTCTTCCACTTGTTCAAAAGAGGAACGGACAGCCCTGAAACAACAAGTAATAAAAACTCGCTACAAACAAAGTCAGCAAACTTTCCAAAATTGTAAATCCCTTAATCTGCAACAGAACGAGTTTCTTTTTGTATATTTCGCATAGTAAGCCTTATATGACGCTGCCTGCTTATCTGTAATCGTGCCTTCAGTGACTAATTTTGAAAGCGTTGCTTTTTCATTGGTATGATTGACCTCAAAAAGTTCTGCTTGGCTCTCTACAACTGACCACAGCTGCATTTCCTTTTTCTGTTACTGCTTCTTTTGCTTGGTCAAATTCAGCACAAATAAAAGCATTAAAACACTAATGATTAGAAGCGACCAACATTTCCACTAAAGTAAAAGCTTTAACCTTCAAATTTTAATTTTCTAATTGAATCTCCATATTTTGATAAATTAGCAGCAACATGGCTGCATACAACAATACAATCATTAACGCCACAAAAGACAAATACTAATGGCTGAATGATATTCATCGCTTGATGAACACGTTTAAAAATACCTCCCATGTTTTTGAGCATAAACTTCTAATTCACCCCTAATTTGGACTTTCACTTCCCCATATTCAATCATCAAGCCCAATTCTTTTAAAAAATGGATAATGCTAACTACTTGTGAAAATTCCTGACCATTTTGCAGTGCTACTTCTAAATCTTTTTCCAATTTCTTGAAACATAGCAGAGCGCTGTCCTTGCATCATCTGGAAAATCTGACTGAGTTCTAAGCCTTGACCAATCATATTCCCCATTCTCTCGCATAATAAGCTGTCAAATAGGTTTGAACAAAAGTGCCCCAAAAGGAACGAGACAACAAACTAAATACTCTTATTTGTGAGCTTTTTCTCAAACCAATAAAAACCGATCACAAACAAAGCAAAAACAACTCCTACTGAACCCAGAAAAATTTATGGTAAAACGACTAATCAGTTGTGTTGCAATATTCTGACTCTCCAACTGCGGTAACAAATAATTTGCACAATCCTAACATAATAAACACTAGAAAAATGAATAAAATAAATGGATAAGTCGCCACTTCGATTAACTTTTTCTTGACTTTTGAGATATTTTCCAAATACTCTTCAATTTTACTCAAACTGAGCGATAAATTTCCCATGCAATTCTGCCAATGAAAGCTGTGTTACCATTATCCGAAAAACCTAAACTTGCCATGATGTCTGAAAAAGGCTTTCCAGTTGCCAAAACCCTCTTTCATCTTTTTCCACATAGGCTTTTTCTAACAAAGCACTCCGTTTCAAAAATCAATAATTTCTGCTAGTGAAAACCACTAGAAAAAGATTATTTTAGTAACTCTACGACTTTTTCTGCTAACTCTGGATAATTTTTCCGCTTTTGCCTGTTCAAGATTGATATGTCCTGCTGCATAAAGTTGATCAATTTGCCTATTCCATTCAGCTTGGATCGTGTTCTTGATACCTTTCACTGACAAAATCTACTATTCCTCCTTTCGCAATTGAGACGTTGGTAACAAATACCTTGCAAGACAATTTTTCAGCTCGTGCTGTCATGCTCCCAACTCTAGCAATCGTTCATAAACGCCTCGCACACTTTTAGCATGAATCGTTGAAAAAGACCGTCACTCCTGTCAAAGCTGGCTCGTACAACCGCCCGTGCTGTTTCTGTATCTCGAATTTCTCCAATAATCAATAAATCTGGACGATGTCGAGAAAGTTTAATCAAACTTTCATAAGTTAAACCAATCGCTTCATTCAATTGCAGCTGCAACATTCTGTCTTGCTTAATTTCAACAGGATCTTCGATGAGACGCGGTTGCTCATCCGGCAAAACGTTCTTGAGCCAGCTGATGCATAAAGTGGTTTTGCCACTCCCTACCGGTCCTGAAAAAGATAAAGTCCACGTTGCTTGAGTCAGTCCTTTCAACTCTGGAATTTGAGCAAACCAAAACTTCAACTCTGCTTTTTCATCATGCAATAAACGAATCACAAGACTTTCATATCCGCGATAATCCCTACTGTTGACAACCAGCAGTGATGTTTTCTTATCCCTGTATTGATAATCACAAGACCCTAGTTGGCTTCTACGTTTTTCACCAACATTCATCCCAGCAGTAAATTTGAAAATGACTAATCACCGCTGCCATCTTTTCAAATGCATACTGTTGTATAAAACGTCGCTCATCACCAATTCTCATGTACAGTCTCATAACTATTTTCCTTTGGGATAAAAATAAATATCTTGAGCTCTGTTTTCCTTAGCTTGGCAAATAATATCTTGTGCAATGTTTTTGAACCATATCCCTCCCTCACTTTATACTATTCGCAGAAGACAATAAAAATGGTGAAAAATCACCATTTTTGTAAATTATTTAAAAAGTTATAGGACAGACACAAGGAGCTCCTACATGATTTTGTTTTATTATAGCCTGGTCTGCAGTTTCTCTTTCGGAATAACGTCATCGTTTTCTAACAGAGCAAGAGAATGATATTGCTGGATAGAATCATACATTCTTCACACCAACGCAAATCTCCTACATTCCAAAAATGGACATTAAATCACTTCGACTTTTATAAAAGGAAAAGCAGCTGCCAACTTCACTATTGGTGCTTATAATACTTTTAAAGCAGTAGTAATAGTTATCAAATATTTGTATAGATACAATATTAGCTTCCCAGCCATCAGACCACCAGGCTCATCTTTGACCATACATTTCAATCACACAATACATCTGCTTCGCCTCCCTTTGTCCTATTTATTATATCGAAAATCTTAAATTTTTTAAACAGATTTGCTCCATTTATAAAAGTTTGTTCATCATGATACTCTACAGCAAGACAAGCTTTCGACTATCAGACTCACTTGCCATAATATAACGAAAAGCTAGCTTGAAGATGAAATCGATTGACCACAAAAGAGGCTGAGAACTGTTTCCCAACCTCTTTTTCAATATTAATACAAATCAAGATAATTATCTACTTCCCATTGAAACAAAGGTTGCCTTAACTTGCCCATTCAATACGTTTGGCTTCTACAAAAAACTTGTATAGATATGACTACCCAGTGCATTTTTTACAACTTCATCTTCTGTTAGTGCCTTCACCGCATTATGCAGAGTAGATGGAAGATCCGTAATACCTGCTTCTTTGCGTTCTTCTGCTGTCATCACATAGATATTTTCTTCAATTGGATCAGGAGCCTCAATTTTATTTTTCAATCCCGTGAAGTCCAACTTCAAGAAGGACAGCCATAGCAATATAAGGGTTTGCCATTGGGTCAACCGAACGCAATTCCAAACGAGTCCCCATACCGCGTGAAGCTGGCACACGAACAAGCGGAGAACGGTTCCGTCCAGCCCAAGCAATATAAACAGGCGCTTCATATCCGGAACCAGACGTTTGTATGAGTTAACAGTTGGGTTCATAATCGCTGTATAATTGTAGGCATGTTTAATCAAACACCAAGAAAATAATAAGCTGTTTGTGATGATTGCATCCCGTTTGGATCTGCTGGATCAAAAAATGCAGTTTGACCATCTTGATCAAAAAGTGACATATTACAGTGCATACCTGAACCTGCAATACCAAATTTTGGTTTTGCCATGAACGTTGCGTACAGACCATGCTTACGAGCAATTGTTTTAACAACCAGTTTAAACAACTGAATCTTATCACAGGCACGAAGTACTTCATCATATTTGAAGTCAATTTCATGCTGGCTATAGCTACTTCATGATGACAGCTTCACTTCAAAGCCCATTGTCGTTAAAACATTGACGATTTCACGACGTGTGTTATCCACAAGATCCGTCGGAGCAAGGTCAAAATAGCTTCCTTATCATTTACCTCAAGGTTGGATCACCATTTTCATCCAATTTGAAGAGGAAAAATTCTAGTTCAGGACTCAGATTAAAGGATTTGAAACCAAGTTCTTCCATATGTCTCAAAGCACGCTTCAAGTTTCCACGCGGATCACCTTTAGAGGGAGTTCCTTCTGTTGTATAAACATCGCAAATTAGTCCTGCGACACTGCCATTTTCATCTCCCCAGGAAAACAGTCCATGTATCCAAGTCAGGATAAAGGTGCATATCTGACTCATTGATACGCCAAAACCCTCGATAGAAGAACCATCGAACATCACTTTGTTGGACAAAACTTTATTCAGCTGTTCATCTGTCGCCGGAATTTCGACATTTTTCATCGATTCCTAAAACATCTGAAAAACATCAGACGGATAAAGGTAACATTTTTCTTTCACTTCGCGACGAATGTCAGCTACTGTAATTGACATGAGTATCTCCTTATAAAATTTTAAAGAATTGATGTTGGTCAATGCATACGACCAAATAGGTGGAAGGAAGAAGCAAAAGCGACCTTGTTGTAAAATGTCGTTATGAAGGGCTCGACGAACATCTTTCTCGCTCACCGGTTTTTGTGTTCTCGCTTCACGCTCAGCATATTTCCGTTTAATAGCAGCAATATTGCAACCTTCTGAAATGTAATCTTTAATTTCCAACAAGCGATCCATATCATTTAATGAATACATGCGCCGATTTCCTTCATTTCGGTCGAGGCTTAATCAATGCTTGATCTTCATAATAACGAATCTGACGTGCCGTCAAATCTGTTAATTTCATAACGCTACCAATGGGAAAAACAGCCATATTGCGACGAAATTCCTTTTCCTTCATTGCAAATTCCTTTCTCATGCTCTATTATAGTCCGAAAAATTCCTATGTCAAAGGTATCATGTTATATTTTCTAACATTATTTTTGCTTTTTAATTTCACTACTTTTCGCAGGCGATCAACATCAGAATTAACCATCATAGCAACAAAAACTCCCATAAAGGTTTCAAAATACTCTCGCAAATACATACCAAAACAGTTTCTCCTGTCGGAATCGATAAGGTAATAATTAACATGTAGAAACACCGCCAATCACACCTGCTTTATTGTTCATCGCAACATTTGTCATAATCGTTAACATGGTACAAATAGGGACAATCAATAATGTTACCCAAAACTGTTCATGAAAAAGATAATTGATAAGAAAAGAACAACAAGGCATAGAAACCACCAATACTATTCCCCAAAATACGAGAAGTTCCAAAATGAACACTCTTATCAAAAGTCTTCACGCAAACTAAAAACAATCGTCAAAGCACCAATCTGCAATCACTTTTCAGCCAAAAGACCAAATACCAGAAGAACAATAAAAACAGCGACACCCGTCTTAAAGGTTCGCAAACCTAATTTAAATTTCGATTTATCAAATTTATACTTCTTGAAATAACCCATTCACATCTTTCCTTTTATCATTATTTTAACATATTTTCTCTAAAAATTAGATATAAATATCTAGTTAATTGCTTTAAACAAAACAAAAAAGAGTCGCAAAGGACTCTTAATTTTTAAACTCACATATAAAGGTTATACTGGGATATAATCTTTCCTATACATTGCTACTTGAAAAGCAATTAGGATAAATGTAAGTCACCTTTCCATAAAAATGTCGTTGGATCAAACCATCCACGATAATTATTAATTTGTTTTTGACGTTTTGTAATTGGACTCTAAAACTTGGATAGCACGATTATTGGCTACAGCAGTTACATAGGCAACGTGACCATACTGGCCTCCATTCCAAACAGCGATAGCGCCAACGAGAGTTGTTCCTATACGGAAGCCTGAATATGCAGCATTTGTAGCCCAGTCTTTTGCATTCCCCCACCAATTACTAGCCCAAGGTGCCAAGGATTTCACTCCCCACGTACATTGCCCAATTGGATAAGAATTTCCTGTTGCTGTAGGTGTATTTAAGACAACATTCTCTGTATCAGAATCCGCACCAGAATTTGCATTTGTTGCTTGTGCAGTTGTGGCTTGATTGGATACTTGATATGTATTAGCTCTAGCTCCATTTACTTGCAGAACATCTCCTGGAAGAATGGTATCATAAATTGTTTTTCCATTTTTAGCTGCCAAATCATATGGACTCATCCCATATTTTTGTTGCAATAGCATAAAATGAATCACCATACTGAACAGTATAAGTGTCAGCATTGGCTTGCTGGCTAAAAAGCTAATAAAGTAGCTGAAGAAAGACCTATAGCTAATTTTCCTAAATGACGATTTAATTGATTTGTTTTCATAAAGCACCCCTTCTTCTTTCCTAGTCTATAATACTGTATTTTTGTTGCAAGTATTTTAAACACGTATTTTTAAACTTGTTACAAATTTAACATTAAACAAATAATAATCTAATTTTCTACTAAAAGAAAACACTAGAAGAGAAATGTATCTTAACATTTTTATTTACTACTCTTCTCATCGTTGAGATTAAGCAAAAAGCTCTCTTACTTTACTATACTACAATTATTGGCCCTATCATCTCAAACTACAATCTCCACCTATCAATTTAATATATCTGATTGGATTCATGATTGACTAGAGTTTTTAACAATTAGTCGCTCAATAGAATTGGTTTAACAAAAAGAGACTAAAGATCCAATTTTCTTAGCCTCTTTTTATTCTAATGTAGATAAATACTATTAATCTACTATTTTTCGTTACGTTTTAATTGACCTAAACCAAGCACACTAAGAAGAGCAATGACTCCTAAATATGGCATATCAGAACTATCAGTTGTTCCTGTTTGAGGAAGGGTAGCAGGTGCTGATGATAGCTTGTTGAGTTAAGTAGCTCACTGGAGTTGGTCTTTTTGGAACTTCTGGCCGAGGAGCTTGAGGAGTTGTAGTCCGAACAGTATTAGACGCATAAGCAACTTTATTTACTGTATTCCATAAGTATTTTCAAAAAGTACCAGCTGCAATACGTTTCATTTGGATATAACTTTCAGCTTGGAAAGCTGAATCAATTGAAACAGAACGTAAAAGTCTTCTTTGAACTTAATTGTGAGAGCACCTTTAGTTGCATCAACTTCCGCTGTCGTATGCTGAGTTAAATCAGTACCTGACTTGATAACAGAACCGTCTTTAGAGTGATATCCACCTTGGCGAAAAACTTTATACTGCCCAGTATAACGATCTCCCTGTTTGATCGTAGTCATCATAGAAATTGTATTCAAAAAGTTCTTCTGAGTGATCTGCAGGAATAATGCCACCAATCAAACAGTGATTAAAGACTGTATTAAGTGGAATAGTCTGACCATCAACATTATTTGTATCAGCTGGATCAAGTGTTAAGGTCACATCTTTCTTAGGGTTAATCTTAGGAACATTATTGATAACGATATTCGACGCATAGCCATTACCAAAGTCAATTTGGTAAGCTTGATTTTCATAACTACCACCTGTTTGTCCCATTTGTTTTTTTACAACCATTGGTGATACAATCTTCAAATCAATTCCATTTTTGACATAGGTATCATAAAATTCTCTTGGATTATCGGCACGGAAAATTTGGAAAGCACCTTTAGGGTCTAATTCCTGCCTTAGAAAGAACATCTCTAACTTCTTGAGGGCTGCTTCAAACTAGTATAATGATCCACACTAACACCAGTAACTTTATTGCCATTAGCATCTGTAATCTTCACCAAATCCTGACGCAATTCAAGCGCTTCTTCTGGATAATCATCTACATAGTAAAATCCTTTTTGAATGGTATCTGCTGAAGAGCGGTCATTCTTGTATTGATCCAAATCCCAAAGTCAATTCATAATAATTCGTTGAACCGGCAAGAACTGTTTTACCATCAATAACAACGCCATTTTCATTCTTATTAACCTTAGTTGGTTTAATGTAATTATTATTTGGGTTATCTGGATCATTTGGCTTACCAGGAGTCGTCACCCGAACAACATTGGACTTAATACCATAAGCATCATTGACCGTGAGTGTGAAATTATTCTTATAAGTTGCACCATCATTAAGAACTTGTCCGACAACTGTTGGATAAATCGTTGCCACTGACTTAGTCAAATCAGCATTAAACGTAGCTAAAAGTAGCTGCAGTTGCCTTGAAGGTGACTGTATTAGTTGCTTTATCATAAGAAACATCAAAGCCAGGACTGGCAGCTTTTGTAGCTTCAAGATTAAATTGATAACCAGATGGCAGGGATCTACCAACACAAAAGAAGTCGTTTTTAGACGTCCAGCAGGGAGATCTGCTGTCTTCAGCTGGAACTTAACAACAGATTGTTTAGCCACAGAGTTTTATCAATATCAACATCATTATTGTTTTTAATTTCCTTGTTAACCTGTGGCTGTGCAGCTAGTTTATAGTAACGAAAATGAACAGTTGGTACAGCTGGAGGTGTTGGAAGATTTTGATAAACAGGGTCAGTCGGCGGTGTTGGAATGACCTCATAAGTTGGTTCAACAAACTTATTTGGCTCTGGTTGATCTGGTGTTGGTGTCGGCGGTGTTGGCTCCTTTTCATAATTTGGAGCTACTGGTGCCGGGTTTTAATGGTTTTCCACTTCATAAGTAGGAGCTTGTGGAGCAGTTGGTTCAACTGGTGGTGTAGGATTTTCTCTGGTGATTTTCGGAACGTTGACGGCACGAATCTTACCATTAAGTGAGTACCAGATATTCGGTTTTTACCAGTTTCTAGCCATAACTGGATCAGAAGGAACTACCAAAGTAGCAGAAATAGCTCCTAATGTAATTGAATTATGTTGGCCTGAAATTTTAACCGCTCCCGCACCATACCAAGAATTTGGAGCATCTGAAGAATCCCATCCAGATCCTTCTTGCCCGTTTGGATACATTGTCCAACGTGATCCACCCTGTCCTTTTTGAAGTTGAGTGTTTTAGTAGCATAAATTTTGCCATCTTTTTCATCAATAGATGAGCCTGAAATCCTAACAAACTTACCAGTATAATCCTTGGCCATCTCTATAGAATTATTTTCTCTATTTAGAGAAAGCAACTGAGAGAAGGGCGTTGTCAAAGTTGATTGGTTGATCATTTTCGTCGTAGAAAGTGAACTCATTTTTAATAAAAAAATAGAAGTATCTTTCTCTACCTGTCCAGTATAAGCGGAAGCAAAAAACACCTAAAGTTGGATCGCTAAATACGCCAAAGCCATACATTTCCACTAGGATTTTTGGAATTTTGAATCTTTATCTACAGTATATTTATAGACAATCTTAGAAACTTTCTTACCATTGTAGTACGTTTTTTTGAAGGTTAGTATAGGTGGCAGTTACACTTTGTCCACGCTTCAAAAGCACTGAGCCCCATTTAACCTCCGTATTATTTCCCACGTTGGTGGTCCAAGTTGATTTATTTCCAATATTTCCATACAACTCGACAGTTGAAGTAGCTGAATCAGCTTTCTCTAACCCTCTAATATCTAAGTCATCTAGTTGTAGGATTTTTGATCATATTTAGCTTTCGATGTACTTTTTTACTAAAAGCTTCATCAACCACAGAGGATTTTTAGAAGTGTACCATCTTCTGTCGTCAAAGATAATTTAGCATCTGGCTCCGAATCATACACTAAACTTTGAGCAGATGGCTCCGTCAAGTGGCCATCTTTGTTTTTATCTTGCTCAAGTTTTTAGAGCTTCTTTGATTTTTGCCTGTTCTTCATTGTACTCTTTGAGTTTCTGCGGATACTCAGCCAACTCTTTTCTTATATTTGGCAAGATCTGTTTGATACTTAGCAAGTTTTGCTTCGTAATCAGCTTTAGCATCTGCATTGCGCTTCTTAATTGCAGTATTTTTCAGCTGTGAGCGCTGCATTTGCGGCATTATTTGCTGCTACAGCTGCTTCATAGGCCGCTTTAGCATCCGCATTGGCCTTTTGAACGCGAGCGAGCTCTGTTTTATAAGCAGTCAATTTAGCTTGATAGTTTGCTTCGTTCGTAGCATTAGCTTCCTGAACACGCTTTAGTTCAGCCTGATATTGAGCTAATTTAGTTTCATAGTCTGTTTTACTGGCAGCATTGGCAGCATTAATGCGTTCAACCTCGGCTTTATGAGCTACCATATCTTTTTCATACTGTTCTTTTAGTTGCCTGATTTTTAGCTTTGATTTTAGCAACTTCTGCCTCATGAGCTGCTACATCCGATTTATATTGATCTGTTGTCTTCTTAATATCCTCAGCTTGTTTTGTGTAATCTTCTTTAATTTCAGTTTCTTTTTGGGCTGCTTCTCCAGCTGTTTTAACTGTTCCTTTATTAACATCGGCATCTTGGACAACATTGACACCAGCAGACTTAGCCTCCTTTGCGGCTTAGATCAAGATCAGTTTTAGGTACTTCAACTGGTATTGAACCATTTGTCTCTCAGCTTGGTTTTTGACTTTTGTTCAGCTTCCTTACTCACCTCCCTTGAGCCTCTGGTAAATTGGTCGCTGGATTTCCAGTTGCTGTAACCGCTACATTTGTTGTGCTATTTGATTTTGTAGTTTCTTCAGCTGCAACTTGCTGATCTACCATAGCAAGTAAAGCTGCCCCTAAGACAGCTCCACATAAAGTTTTTAGCAACCTTACTTTTACGAAAACCAAAAACTTCTTTTCTTTTCTTCATTTTAATCCTCCCTTACGTATAATTAATTTCATACATTTGTATATAATATCAGTTTTATGAACCATATGCAACTATTTCATCTGTTTTTCTATAAAAATAAATGAAACCTTTTTCCCTACAAAAATTCAGTCAGAGCATGAAAAAGATGGCTTATTGCCCTCTTTTTCATACTCTTCTTTCTCTATCAATGCTCCAAATCTTGGAGGTTTTTTTACCTTCAAAAAGTTTCATAGCTGCATTGCCACCGCATCACAAATACCTCCACTAACACAAAAAGGTGACATAGCCACCTTTTTGTTAACATTCAGTTTTGATCCCTTTCTACAAAATTATAATTTTATAGAGACTAATGGGTCAAAATTATTTTTCTGTAAAGTGCAGCCAATCCTGGCAATACTTTACCTTCAAGGAGTTCCATTGAGCACCACCACCAGTAGAAATCCATGAGAACTTATCTGCACGACCAAGGTTGATAGCTGCGGCAGCTGAGTCACCACCACCGATGATTGATTTTACGCCAGGTTGTTTCACGATAGCGTCCATAACACCGATTGTACCAGCTTGGAAGTCAGGGTTTTCAAATACACCCATAGGTCCATTCCAAACAACTGTTTTCGCACCAGTCAAAGCTTCGTCGAATTTAGCAATAGATTTAGGACCGATATCCAAACCAAGGAAGCCTGGATCCACTGCTTCACTTTCAGTATCTTTCACTTCAGTGTAGTCAGCAAATGCGTTTGCTTCTTTTGAGTCAACTGGTAAGATCAATTTGCCGTTTGCTTTTTCAAGAAGAGATTTCGCAACATCCAATTTGTCTTCTTCTACAAGTGAGTTACCGATTTCGATACCTTGTGCTTTGTAGAATGTGTAAGTCATACCACCACCGATAAGGACTTTATCAGCTTTTTCAAGCAAGTTTTCGATAACACCGATCTTGTCAGATACTTTTGAACCACCAAGGATCGCTACGAATGGGCGTTCTGGAGCTTCAACTGCTTCTTGGATGTAGGCAATTTCGTTTTCAAGAAGGAAACCAGCAACTGCTTTTTCAACGTTTGCTGAGATACCAACGTTAGACGCATGTGCACGGTGAGCTGTACCGAATGCATCGTTTACGAAGATGCCATCTCCAAGTGATGCCCAATATTTACCAAGTTCTGGATCATTTTTAGATTCTTTTTACCAGTCAACATCTTCAAAACAGTGTTTTCAACCAAAAGAACTTGTCCATCGTCAAGAGCATTGATAGCTGCCTCAATTTTTCACCACGTGTTACACCTGGAAAAAACAACTCTTGACCTAATTTTGGCCAGATCAGCTGCTACTGGAGCAAGTGATTTGCCTTCTTTGTCCACTTCTTCTTTAACACGTCCAAGGTGAGAGAAAAAGAACAGCACGTCCACCATGTTCGATGATATATTTAATAGTAGGAAGAGCTGCAGTGATACGGTTATCGTTAGTGATTACTCCATCTTTCAATGGTACATTAAAATCTACACGAACGAGGACTTTTTCCTTTTTAAGTCAACGTCTTTAACAGTAAGTTTTGCCATGTTACAAAAACTCCTTTTTCTATTTTATACGGAACTATTATATCATATTTTCTAGAAAATTTTTCTTGATATAAGGAAAGTTTTCACAATAATTTGAAGAAGAAAAGAGCCGAAATTCGACTCTTTCTTCTTATTCTGCTAGATAGTCTCTTCCACAGTTTCTGTTGCCGTTGTATCTTCTATAATTTCAACTTCATTGACGAGCTTGCGGTTCGAGATTACGGTAACGAGCCATGCCTGTACCAGCTGGAATGATTTTACCAATGATAACATTTTCCTTCAGACCAAAGCGGGTGATCTTTCTTACCGCGATGGCAGCATCCGTCAAGACACGGTGGTTTCTTGGAAGGAAGCTGCAGACGAAAACTGTTGGTTTCCAGGAGGCTTTGGTAATCCCCATAAGGACTGGACGAGCCGTTGCAGGAACACCGCCTGAGATAACCACATCACGGTTAGCATCCGTAGAGTCTGTGATATCCATTAGAGTGCCCATAAGAAGATCTGTATCCCCAGGATCCATGATGCGCGCTTGCGAATCATTTGACGAACCATTACCTCAATGTGTTTGTCTCCATTTCTACCCTTAGCTGCGATAAACTTTTGTACTTCAGCAAGCAGGTAAGTTTCAACAGACAAAACATCACGAACAGCCAATAAATGCTTCGGTTGGATAGAACCTTCTGATAATGCTGCACCGCGAGAAACTTGGTCGCCTACAGCCACTTTCATACGGGCTGTAAATGGCACTACATATTCGTCCTTCACCAGTTGCACCTTTAACAAAAGACCTTCTTCGTCCGAGTAGAAGCATCTTCTTCAATAGCGGTAACTTCACCCTTCACTTCTGTGATGACTGCTTCCCTTTTGGATTGCGAGCCTCAAAAATTTCTTGAACACGAGGAGCTCTGTGATATCAGTATTAGAAGCAACACCACCCGTGTGGAAGGTTCTCATAGTCAACTTGTACCCGGTTCACCGATTGATTGGGCAGCAATAGTTCCAACTGCTTCACCTACCTCAACTGCATCACCCGTTGCCAAGTTAATACCATAACAACGACGACAGACACCATGACGCGTATTACATGTAAAGACAGAACGGATAGTGACTTCTTCGACACCAGCGTTTACAATCTCACGTGCCATATCCTCAGTAATCAATACATCTGGACCAACGATGGTTTTCACCCGTTTCAGGATGTTTGACAGATTTTTTCGTATAACGACCAATTAAGCGTTCTTCTAGTGGCTCTATCATTTCCTTACCATCAGTAATAGAGCGAATCACAAGACCGCGATCTGTACCACAGTCATCCTCACGAATGATAACGTCTTGGGCAACGTCAACTAGACGACGAGTCAAGTAACCTGAGTCAGCTGTCTTAAGGGGCTGTATCAGTCATCCCTTTACGCGCTCCGTGAGTTGGGAAGAACATTTCCAGAACAGACAAACCTTCACGGAAGTTAGACAAGATTGGCAACTCCATGATACGTCCATTTGGCGCAGCCATCAGACCACGCATGCCGGCCAACTGGGAGAAGTTGGAGATGTTACCACGGGCTCCAGAATCCATCATCATAACAATTGGGTTCTTAGGATCTTGATTGGCAACTAACCGTTTTTCCAATTTTTCACGAGCTGCACGCCATTCAGCTGTAACCGCATTATAGCGTTCATCATCTGTAATCATACCACGACGGAATTGTTTTTGTAATTTGTTCCTACGCTTGTAGAGATGCTTCGATGATTTCAGCCTTGTCTTCGACAACTGGAATATCAGCGATACCCACTGTCAAACCAGCAAGCGTTGAATGATGATAGCCAAGATCTTTCAGGCGGTCAAGGAAAGCCGATGTTTCAGTTGTACGGAAACGCTTGAAGATTTCCGCAATGATATTTCCAAGATTTTTCTTCTTGAACGGTACATTTAAGTCAAGTTTACTGATTGCTTCTTTAACATCTTGACCAGGTTCTAAGAAATACTTAGCAGGCACACCTTCTGCCATATTTGAAGCAGATGGCTCTTGTAAGTATGGCAATTCATCTGGCATGATGTCATTGAAAAGAATCTTACCAACTGTTGTCAAAGAGAATTTTGTGTTTTTGATTTTCAGTCCATGGTTTTGTTTAAACTATCCGTCGCAATCCCAACACGCGTATGCAAGTGAACATAACCATTGCGAAGAGCCATTACAGCTTCATCACGATCTTTCAAAGACCATACCTTCACCTTCGACCGGCTTCTTCCATCGTTAGGTAGTAGTTCCCTAATACCATATCTTGTGAAGGTGTAACTAACTTACCATCTTTTCGGATTGAGGATGTGCTCAGCAGCTAACATAAGAATCCGTGCTTCTGCCAGGCTTCTTCAGACAATGGTACGTGAATAGCCATTTTGGTCTCCGTCAAAGTCAGCGTTGTAGGCTTCACAGACTAACGGGTGCAAACGAAGAGCTTTACCATCGATTAAGACCGGCTCAAATGCTTGGATCCCCAAACGATGAAGAGTCGGTGCGCGGTTAGAGTACTGGGTGTTCTTTGATAACGTCTTCTAAGACATCCCAGATACGCTCATCGCGCGCTCTACCATGCGCTTAGCAGCTTTCACATTTGCGCATAATCACGAGCAACAATTTCCCGCATCACAAACGGTTTAAAAAGCTCAATCGCCATTTCACGCGGCACACCATTTGGTACATCTTGAGGGTTGGCCCTACCGCAATAACCGAACGTCCGGAGAAGTCAACCCGTTTACCCAGCAAGTTTTTGACGGAAACGTCCTTGTTTCCCGCTTTAAGCATGTGGCTCAACGATTTGAGCGGACGGCTACCTGGCCCAGTAATTGGACGACCGCGACGACCATTGTCGATCAGAGCATCAACCGCTTCTTGCAGCATCCGCTTTTCATTTTTGCACGATGATTCCCGGAGCATTCAATTCAAAAGACGTGCCAAAACGATTATTCCGGTTGATAACACGACGGTAAAGGTCGTTCAAGTCAGATGAGGCGAAACGTCCACCGTCCAACTGAAGCATGGACGTAAATCTGGTGGAATAACTGGTAAGATATTTAATACCATCCATTCTGGCTTGTTACCAGATTTTTGAAAGGCATCTAAAACATCCAAACGGCGAATAGCTTTTACCCGTTTTTGCGAGTTGCCGTTTTTAATTCTTCTTTAGGGGTCAACAATTTCTTTCTCTAAGTCTACTTGTTTCAAAGATCTTGAATTGCTTCAGCTCCCATTTTTGCAACAAATGACCCTTGACCATATTCACGTAAACGTTCACGATATTCACGTTCCGTCATAATGGATTTGTGTTCAAGCGGTGTATCTTTTGGATCAATTACCACATAAGCTGCAAAATAGATGACTTCTTCAAGTGCACGAGGACTCATATCTAACGTCAAGCCCATTCGGCTCGGGATTCCTTTAAAATACCAAATATGGGAAACAGGAGCCTTTAACTCAATATGTCCCATACGCTCACGACGCACTTTTGTACGAGTGACTTCAACACCACAACGGTCACAAATGATTCCTTTTATAACGAATCGTTTTATACTTTCCACACGCACATTCCCAATCTTTTCGTAGGACCAAAAGATGACTTCATCAAAGAGTCCTTCACGTTCTAGCTTTAGTGTACGGTAGTTAATTGTTTCAGGTTTCTTCACTTCCCATAAGACCAAGAGCGGACTTTACTAGGTGAAGCTAGGGTGATTTGCATACTTTTGAAAACGATTTACATCAACCACTATTTCTTACCTTTCTTTATTATCTATTGAATCAGTTCTTATTCTTTTCCCTTCAGCTTCAAAAAGCTGCTCTCGCTTCTTGAGCTGCCTTTTTCACGCGCCTTTTTCAAGGTCATCTACGTGAATCACATCGTCATCCATGCCTTCATCCAAATCGCGAAGTTCCACCATTGTCATCTTCATCTAAGACGCGCATGTCAAGGCCAAGCGATTGTAGTTCCTTGACAAGGACACGGAAGGATTCTGGGACACCTGGTTTTTGGAATTGGTTTGCCTTTAGTAATAGCTTCGCAGCTCTCAAACGGCCATTGATATCATCTGACTTGTAGGTCAAAGATTTCTTGAAGGACGTTAGAAGCACCGTCAAGCTTCAAAGCCCAAACTTCCATCTCTCCAAAACGTTGTCCACCAAATTGTGCTTTACCACCAAGAGGTTGTTGCGTAACGGTTGAATAAGGACCAACTGAACGAGCATGAAGCTTATCATCTACCATGTGGTGAAGCTTAATCATATACATGACACCAACGGATACACGATTATCAAAGGGGCTCACCCGTACGACCATCATAAAGGATTGTCTTAGCATCACTATCCATACCTGCTTCACGAACGGTATCCCAGAGATCGTCTGCGCTAGCTCCATCAAAGACCGGCGTTGCAATGTGGATACCAAGGTTGCGAGCAGCCATACCAAGGTGAAGTTCCATAACTTGTCCGATATTCATACGGGATGGTACCCCAAGTGGATTCAACATGATATCAACCGGCGTTCCATCTGGAAGATAAGGCATATCCTCTACTGGAACGATACGGGAAACAACCCCTTTGTTCCCGTGTCGTCCTGCCATCTTGTCCCCAACACGGATTTTTCGTTTTTGGGCGTATAAACACGCACCAACATATTGACGCCTGACTGCAATTCATCACCATTCGCACGAGTAAAGATTTTTACATCACGAACAACACCTGCACCACCGTGTGGTACTCGAAGGGATGTATCACGTACTTCACGAGACTTATCACCGAAAATTGCATGAAGTAGACGTTCTTCTGCGGACAAGTCTTTTTCACCTTTTGGTGTCACTTTACCGACAAGAATGTCACCTTCCTTCACCCTCAAGCACCAATTCGGATAATACCCATTTCGTCCAAATTGCGAAGAGCATCTTCCCCAACATTTGGAATTTCACGGGTAATTTCTTCAGGCCCAAGCTTGGTGTCGCGAGTTTCTGACTCAAATTCTTCCAAGTGAACAGAGGTATAAACGTCATCTTTTACTAGACGCTCGCTCATGATAACGGCATCTTCAAAGTTGTAACCTTCCCATGTCATATAAGCAACGATTGGATTTTGACCAAGTGCCATTTCACCTTTTTCCATCGAAGGTCCATCAGCGATAAAAGTCTCCTTTTCAACCATGTCACCAACTTTCACCAACGTGCGTTGATTATAAGACGTTCCAGAGTTAGAACGGCGGAATTTCGTAATATGATAAACATCAAGGGAACCGTCTTCACGGCGAACTTCAACTTTAGCAGCATCAGAATAAACAACTTTACCATCGTGCTGTGCAATAATCGCTGCTCCAGAATCATGAGCTGCTTGGTATTCCATTCCCTGTCCCAACATATAGTGCGTGTGGAGTCAATCAACGGAACAGCTTGCCGCTGCATGTTAGCACCCATGAGGGCACGGTTTTGAGTCATCATTTTCAAGGAAAGGAATACATGCTGTCGCCACCGCAACTACCTGCTTAGGTGATACATCCATGAAAATCTACTTGATCTGGAGAAATTCTTGGTTATTCCCTTGGTGGCGTCCCATAACAATCGCCTCTGCAAAGCGACCATCTTCTGTTAATTTAGAATTTGCTTGTGCAACGATGTATTCATCTTCTTCATCCGCTGTTAGCCAAACGATTTCATTGGTTACTATGCCAGCTTTACGGTCTACCTTACGGTAGAGGTGTTTGGATAAATCCATATTTATTTAGATGCCCATAGAAGACAAGTTATTAATCAGACCGATGTTTGGTCCTTCTGGTGTTTTCAATTGGACACATACGACCATAGTGAGTGTAGTGCACATCCCGCACTTCATAACCAGCACGGTCACGTGTTAAACCACCAGGTCCTAAAGCTGACAAACGACGTTTGTGAGAAAGCTCAGACAACGGATTATGTTGATCCATGAACTGAGACAACTGGGAAGATCCAAAAGAATTCTTTAATAGCTGCAGTTACTGGACGAATATTAATGATTTGTTGTGGTGTCAATACTTCATTGTCTTGTACACTCATCCGTTCGCGGACATTACGCTCCATCCGAGAAAGACCAAGACGAACTTGGTTAGCAAGCAATTCACCTACCGCACGAATCCGACGATTTCCCAAGTGGTCAATATCATCCACACGGCCGATGCCTTCTGCTAAGTTGAGGAAGTAGCTCATCTCAGCCAAGATATCCGCTGGTGTAATAGTATGAATTCGGTCACCTGGATTAGCATTCCCAATAATAGTCACTACACGATCTGGATCAGTTGGTGCCACAACCTTGAACTTCTGCAGCTCTACAGGGTTCGTCAAGACAGCTGAGTCGTTTGGAATATAAGTGATTTTGTTCAAACTATTATCCAACTGCTCTGCAATGCTGTCAATGACACTGCGGGTCATAACTGTTCCAACTTCTACTAAAATCTCCCCTGTTTCTGGGTCTACAAAGGTTCCGCAATCGTTTGATTCAATAAACGGTTTTTAATATTCAGCTTTTTATTGATTTTGTAACGACCAACAGCTGCCAGATCGTAACGACGAGCATCAAAAGAATCGTGCGATTAAAAAGACTACGTAGGAATCTGCCGTTTTTAGAGCTCACCTGGACGAAGGCGCTCATAGATTTCTTTGAGTGCTTCATCTGTACGTGAGTCCATCGGATTTTTATGAATATCTTTTTCAATCGTATTACGAACAAGTTCGCTATCTCCAAAAATGTCAAAGATTTCATCATCACCAGAGAAACCAAGTGCACGAACAAGCGTCGTAAATGGAATCTTACAGTACGATCAATTCAGTGTAAGCAATATCTTTTGAATCAGTTTCGAGTTCTAACCAAGCTCCACGATTCGGAATAACAGTTGAACCATAACCAACTTTCCCATTTTTGTCTACTTTATCATTAAAGTAAACACCTGGCGAACGAACAAGTTGAGATACGATAATCCGCTCACCACCATTGATAATAAAGGTTCCCATTTCTGTCATGATTGGAAAAATCACCAAAGAACACTTCTTGCGTCTTGATTTCACCCGTTTCTTTGTTGATTAAACGGAAAGTCACAAAAATAGGTGCAGAATAGCTAGCATCATGAATGCGTGCTTCTTCTAAAGGTGTATTTAGATTCTTTGATTTCATAACCAACAAACTCCAACTCCATTGTATCTGTAAAGTTCGAGATAGGGAAGTACATCTTCAAATACTTCTTTCAAACCATGGTCAAGAAAATCTTTGAACAGAATCCGTCTGGTTTCAATCAAATTTGGTAAATCAAGAACTTCCTTGATTCTTGAAAAACTACGACAGTACAGTGTTTCCCAGTATTGAACTTCATGTCCTGCCAAGTTTTTACTCCTTCTTTTCTACATTCTCTATCACTAGGATAAAGTAGCAATTTCATTTGTCCTTTCTGCTGAATTTTTAGAATTTTTAAATTTTGATGACAAAACACAAAATTCCTAAAAATAGGCACAAAAGAACAGCTAAATCTGACTCTAAAAGTATGATTTAACTGCTGTAAGCTATATGGACAATATTTCCAAATAAAAGCAGACGACAAATTATTAATAATATTATACCTTAATTTACTCCGCTTTTCAAGCTCCTTTACTTATAAGTGTTTTTATTTTATATCAATAGCAAAAGCTAGCCAGCTAATGCAACACTTTTATAATATTGTTTGTCCAGTGATTAAGATGGATTTAACATTGCATTTCTCCAATTAATTAAATAGATAATATCTGTGACGTCACTCTATATGATTTAAAATCTATGATTCGATCAAAATATTGTAATAGATGTTTATCGTGTGTCACAATAATAATTGCTACTCCCTTATCTCTAAATCCTTACAATGCTTTGATGACAAACAAACCATTTTTCTTCATCCAATGAAGCTGTGGGTTCATCTGCAAAAATAATTTTAGGACATTTTAATAGCATTCGTATCAATGAAATTCACTGCTGCTCACCACCACTTAATTGAAAAATATACTTATTTAAACAATCTTTCCCCTAACCCAAAATCTTCTAAATATTGGGTTATTAGTTGTCTATCTTTTTGAGATAAAATTTAAATTCTTAAAAACTGTTTCGTTATCTATAAGAGCAAAATTTTTGAAATAAGAAACCAAAGACTTCTTTAAAATATTTTTCGTTGTTGTTTATTAATCTTGTTTCCATAAATGAAGATCTCTCCAGCATCAATCTCATCCAATTGTCCTAGAACAATTTAACAATGTCGTTTTCCCTTTGCCACTATCCCCAATGATACTCAACTATTTCCCCTTCATTTACAACAAATGATAAATTTTGAAAAATCACTTTCTCTTTATAACTTTTAGAGATATTTCTAGCTTCAATTACGTTCATTTTCAGTCTCCTTTTTAGTGTTGTCAAGCGTTCTCTTTTTCAAAAATAGAAGCAATAGAGCGTACATGGCAGTATCAATAAAAAGAATTCCACTTATAATTGAAAAACAGTCATATTTAGCCAAAATACTATCATTAATGTCACAAATGATATGGCTAGCATAGATAGTAAAAATTGTGCATGACGTTCCAGAAAAGATTTTCCAAACAAATACCAAATTATAATTTTCTTCCTTTCAACTTCCAGATAAGTCATGATTAAAAATAATTGATGATGGCAAAAAAATCACACCGCTTGCTACTACACCTACCAGCTTCAAATATAATTGTGATTGTATCATATTCAACTTACGAAGTGCTTCTTCACGACTAGAGATTAGACCCGCAAAAATCTTTTTCTAAGCGATGAGTTTTGATATATTTCGCGATAGGAACAGTATCTTTGAATAAATAACGTCCTTGCGATACTTCAGCAACTAGGACATCTGAATTTTTCAAAATAATTCAATGGCTCCCACCAAAATGACCGGATTATAAATAGTCGTTTTTGTCAAATCAGATGTGTTAAAATTAAAAAATTTGTTGATTGGCTTTCGAAACAAGAACCTCTATCTCTCCTTCATAAAGCTTTTTATAGTCGGTCTTGACATTCTGGTGGAAAGTAATAATTTCTCGCATAACTTGTACAATTTGCTTTTGCTTAGAGATGAGGTTTTCAGGAACAATTACATAAAACTTATGCTTAGTAAGCTGCCCAATTCAGTCACCTTTTTGGAGTATAGATTGGCACTTCCTTTAAAAATTGATGATTAACAACCATATAGTTTGAAAAGGAGGAGTCTTATATTCTGATTTAAGCATATTAATTTTTTATACTCAACAAAAAGGCCGCCTGTTGCTTCACCCAGTGACAAGATATCGGCAATCGCTTTCCGAGACTTTTGGTCTCTTTCTTCACTTTCTGCTTGATTACTATACTTTCCAGAAATAAGTGTTGTATTTTTCACTAAAAGTGAGCTGTGCATAATTCGGTATTTTGCCAAATCGCCAATGTTTTCTCTGTTGTTCTTAATGTTTTCCACATCCTTAAAACCTTGAAAAAGTGTCACAGCACACACACTAAAAACAAACACTTTGATTAGTACATTAAAAACCAACAACTTTTTATAGGGTTTCTTTTTCCTTTATTTTTCTGTAATAGAAGACAGCCCTTTAGCCACAAAAATTGATACAAGGTGACTTAGTTGTAAAAAGGAAGAAAAACTAAAAGAGCCGCTGTCATGAAAAACGGAAGTCCTAAAGGGAAATAGATTGCTGAAAAGAGAAAGTACATAAACAACAGAAGAGCTTCAATCTTTGAAGCGCCAAATAATAGACTAAAAATATTGCGCCCATGCAATTCAAGAATTCCTATTTTTAGAAAGAGACAGGAAACAAATAAATCAATCAGAAAAAATGATAAAAGCTAAGAAAGAATAATAGAAATCCCAACTCATTAGAAAAACTGAGTAAGGATGAGCCTCAGCATATTGCGCTCAATCTCAACCTTTTAAGCCCAACTCTTTTAACAATTGAATAAATTTTTCAGGTATCTCTTTTTCAAATAATAGGGTACCTAAAGGGTTTTCAATCGTTAACGAACTACTTTTTCTTGAATATAACCTTATCCTTGAGACGTGACGTATCATAACGATAGGCTCGATTAGATGGAAAATAATAAACATTTTTGAGAATGTCCTTTAGGAGATGTTCGAAAGTAACTGTATATCTCAAGGTTTTTGCTCATGAGAAAATTTCTCTAATTTCTTATAAATTGTTGCTGAAGATTTAACTGTCCCAATCCACCACCTGAATTGAGGCCTTAGCATGAGGAATAGAGAAGTGATAGGTTTCTTTGATAAGCTGACTAAGGTAAAAACAACGTGGCTAAAAAAAGTAAAAACAACCACCCAATATATTTTTTCATACGCCTCCAAAAATTTTTGCCATTCAGTATAAAATTGGTGGAGAAAACCAAACCTTCTCTCCACCAATTCTTTTTGTATATTACGAATCAACAAACGAACGTTGCATAATTAATAATAATGCCAATACGCCCTATTGCCAGATGGTATACGATTAACTTCTGTATAAGCGCTTGAGCGGTTAGAGGCATAAGACTTACTAGTTGTTTTCCCACGAGCGTATATAACAACATTATTGTTGGTTTGGGGGTGGCTATTCCATCTAGCCCAGACCTTACCAAACCAAAGATGTCCCGTCACTCCACCTGAAAAAAACCAAATGTTTCAGCCGCAGCCAAAAACCCTACTGATAACATTAAAATAACCGCTGTTCGTTGAAATATCTTTTTGAATATGATATTCCTACTTATTATTTTTATTATTTCAGAAGCTTCCTTATAACCCTAATGAATAGTAATTTGTAAAAGCACTTATTGAAAAACGCTTTATCGCGTTCATAATACCATAGCTATAATTTCTTTGTCAATGGAATTTTTCTTTTTACACCTTCTTTACATTAAGAGAAATAATATTATTTTTTTATCATAACTATTAGTTTTATGGGTTGCATACAACAGACTAAAAATTGCATATTTAAAAAGAACACCCCTGATTTTAAAAATGAAATGTTCTTTTTACCATTCGTTATTTTCCTAAAAGTGCTTCCCAAGCTTTTTGATAATCACTGTCTGTCCCACCAATTCCAAATTTATAAGTTGTAGTCGGCGCTCCGTTTTTGGCCCAGTAACTTATGACTGTTTGGCCAGTTGCATTAATCGTACGACCATTCACACTGACATTTCCAGATTTTTCACCAGTTGCTTTAAGGACATTTGATTTAATAACGCTAGAATCAAGATTAAACTTATCTTTAACGCCCCAAATACTTTGGATCTGCTTGGTAAATTGCATTCTACCAAATGGGCCATGTACTGCGCATTGTTATTGTAACCCGTTAAAGCCGCCATTGAGGCATTGTTATCATGACCAATCCAACCGCCTAATGTTAATTTAGGAGTAGATACCATGAGCCACATATCTCCATTATTGTTAGTTGTCCCAGTTTTCCCAATCCAATCGGCATTAGCCAAGCCGCTATTGATCTGTGTTAAACGAGATTTGAAAGTCGTTGTAGCACCTGAACTCAGAACTCCGCGCATGAGATGTTGCATAATTGTCGCTGTTGCTTTGGAATAAACTTGAGCAGGGTTTTGTTTTATGCTCATAGACAACTTTCCCGTCTTTTGCCGTAATCTTTTCAATCATATAGCGCTTTTGATACGCTCCGTTGTTAGCTAAGGTTTGAAAACCATTCGTGTGTTGAGCAACAGATACTTCAACACCACCTCCCATTGGTAGGCTTTTCAATATCATAATTATCAATCTGATAACCCATTTTTCCATATATCCTCGGACATTGACCCTTTGTCGCGAAGTAATTTATAAGTCCAATAAGCAGGAATGTTCCAAGAAGTATTTAAAAGCCTCCTGTAAAATCCATCATCGCTGTTCCACTGACTGTCCACATGCATAATGGGATCACCATTAGAAATTTGCTGGATAATTAGACAGCATGCTGGCGCTTCCCATCAGACCTTGGTCAGTGGCTGCTACCATAAGCTAAAATCGGTTTAATCGTTGAACCGGGCGAGCGCTCCGTATCAAAAGCGTGGTTGTTTTTGATTAGAAGCATAATTACGTCCTCCCATAAAACCCAAAACAGCTCCTGTATGATTGTCCATGAGAACATTTCCGGCTTCAACTGCACCCGTCCCATCATCTAATACACTACCAAAATTAGCAACCGCTTTTTGCATAGCATTGTGAACTTTTCTATTAATCGTTGTAGTAACAGTATAGCCACCATCGCTTAGCTCTTTTGCTGCTAATTCTTGATAAGCCTTGACCGTTGCGTCATCTTTCAATTCCTGTTGTGAAACATTATCCCGACTAATCAAATAATCATACGTTGCCTTTTTCGCTTCTTTCAGAGCAACGTAATATAAGTAATCATGCGAATTTTTTTGAAGAGCAGATCAGCAGGTAGAAAATCCCGTTTTAAATCATAATCTTTGTACAATCGGTATTCATCTTTACTAATTGCACCAGTTCGATACATATTATAAATGACTTTTTTTGCACGATTGAGTCCCAATGTCATGTCTTTAGCACTTTTTCGACTACCATCAGCCGTGTAAGGAGAATAGACAATCGGACTTTGTGGCAGCCCAGCAATAAAAGCCGCTTGAGGAACTGTCAACTTGCTAGCAGGCCTCCAAAATTCCTTGAGCAGCTTCTTCCACACCAGCAATATTTTGCCCTTTTGTTAGTTTACGCCCAAATGGTGCAACATTGAGATAAGATGCTAAAATATCCTCTTTACTCATATAACGCTCTAAAGCCAGAGCATCAATAATTTCAGTTGCCTTTCGCTTAAAGGTCGGCGCATCTCCCACAACCTGCTGCTTAATCAATTGCTGAGTTAAGGTGAGAACCACCACTGGAAGAACCAATCTTCGCAACAGAACCTAGTGTGGCTCATGAAAACTGCTTTTGTAACCACTCCATTATGCTTGTGGAAATTTTCATCTTCAGTCGCAATGACGGCCTTTTTACATTATCAGAAATATTCTTACCTCTACTGCAATCCGCATTAAATCACTGTCAATGGCTGAAATAGAGCTTCCATCAGCATATTTCAATTCTGAAATAGAGGAAATATTCCGAATCTGTTTAACTAATTGATCTTTTTGCGGAACTTCTACTTTATCAAAAATTCTTACTCCGTAACCAAGAGCAATTCCTGCCCCAAACAAACCACCTAAAAAGACCAACACAAAACAACATTCGACAACTAATTTCAAAGTTCGAGCGTAATGCCGCCAATATTCAAAAGAGTTAATTCTTTTTCTGATATGAAACTTTGTTTGAGACAGCTGAGACAGCCTTGCAAACAGGTATTTCATCTTTTTCTAACACTTGTTTAATCATCTTTCTCCTTGAACTTTCTGTGCCTATTATAGCAAATTTTATGAAACTTCTGACAACAGGAAAAGCAAGCCTTGGCTGAAATCATTGATTTTTAATTATTTTTACGATTTTACTACCTTCTAGTACCTGTTTGTGATACAATGTTACAATAACTAGAAATTTTATAAAGGAGACAGATATGCACATTTTTGATGAGCTAAAAGAACGCGGTTTTGGTTTTTCAAACAACTGATGAAGAAGCATTGCGCAAGGCCCTAGCGGAAGGAAATGTCAGCTTTTATTCTGGCTATGACCCAACAGCTGACAGCCTCCATCTTGGTCATCTTGTACCAATCCTTGTCATGAAACATTTACAGTTGGCTGGTCACAAACCCTATGCTCTCGTTGGCGGTGCAACTGGCTTAATTGGCGATCCATCATTTAAAGATACAGAACGGAGCTTACAAACAAAAGACACAGTTGAAGGTTGGGTCCGCAGCATTCAAGCACAAGTATCACGTTTTCTTGACTTTGAAAATGGCGACAACAAAGCTGAAATGGTCAACAACTACGACTGGTTCTCTGGTATTAGCTTTATTGACTTTCTACGCGATGTTGAAAAATATTTCACTGTCAACTACATGATGAGTAAAGAATCCGTAAAAACGGATTGAAACAGGCATTTCGTATACCGAGTTTTGCTTACCAGATTATGCAAAGGCTATGACTTTTTTTGAGTTAAATCGACAATACGATGTCACTTTGCAAATCGGTGGTTCAGATCAATGGGCAATATGACTGCTGGTACAGAATTACTTCGCCGCAAAGCAGATAAAACAGGTCATGTTATTACAGTGCCACTCATCACAGACGCCACTGGTAAGAAATTTGGTAAGTCAGAAGGCAATGCTGTAGGCTCAATGCCGATAAAACCAGCCCTTACGAAATGTATCAATTTTGGATGAATGTCATGGACGCTGATGCCGTGCGTTTCCTAAAAATCTTTACACTTCTTCCACTTGATGAAATCGAAGAAATCGGAAAACAATTTGAAGCAGCTCCCCACGAACGGTTGGCACAAAAAAATCTTAGCATCGAGAGTGGTACACTTGTGCATGGCGAAGAAGCCTACAAGAAGCACTCAACATCACCAGAACAACTTTTTGCTGGAAATATTAAAAATCTTTCTGTCAAGAGAATTAAAACAAGGTCTTCATGGAGTGCCAAATTATCAAGTGAAAACAGATGACAATCTCAATATTGTGGAAGTTTTGGTAACAGCTGGCGTTGTCAATTCTAAACGCCAAGCTCGTGAAGATGTTCAAAAATGGCGCTATTTATGTCAATGGCGAACGTATTCAAGACCTTAACTATACATTAACGGATGCTGACAAATTAGAAAACGAACTAACTGTCATTCGTCGCGGTAAGAAAAATATTTTGTTTTGACTTACTAAAATAAGAAACCAATAGACCAATCAGCTACTGCATCATGGCAGATTGCACTATGTCCTTTGAGGTTGGGGAGCTTCGTCCCAGCCTCTTTGTATTTTCACTCAGCAAAAATATATTGACTAGTGTTTATTTTTGCTCTATAATTTAAAAAAATGTGGATTGTTTTAACCTTCATTTTTCTTTGCCTGCTTGCCAAAGCATTTTCCACATGTTACACTAAACACAGAAATTGATGAAAGAGAAATTGCATGAAAGTCAAACTTAAACGTTTTTGAAACAGCTAATCTTTTGCTTGTCCAATTTGCCAAAAGCCTTGTTTTTGTCAGAAAAATAGCCTCAAATGTCAAAACGGCCATTCCTTTGATTTGGCGAAATTTGGTTATGTAATCTAGCACCACAGATAAAACAGTCCAAAGCCTATGATAAATCCAACTTTCAAAATCGACAATTGATTCTCGAAGCGGGATTTTACCAGCCGATTTTAAATCAACTAATAAAAAAATTGCAACTTCCTTCTCACACCATAGCAATATTCTGGATATCGGCTGTGGAGGGATACTATGCACGACATTTACAGCAACTGCTGCCGGATAGCCGTATCTACGCATTTGATTTATCAAAGGATTCGATTCAGTTAGCGGCCAAAAGCGACCACAGCCTTGCAGTAAACTGGTTTGTTGGAGATTTGGCACGCCTTCCCATCCAGGAAACCAGTATGGATGTGATTTTAGATATTTTCTCTCCTGCCAATTACAAGAATTTCAGCGTGTATTGCGGAAAAACGGCTTGCTGATTAAAGTTATTCCCAATAGCCAACACTTTGCAAGAAATCCGAGGTATTGTAGCTGATAAATTAACAAACACGAACTATTCCAATCAAAACATCCTTGATCACTTCAAAGAGTCCTTTACCATTATAGATTCCTATGACGTTGCTGGTACTTTTTCACTAAAAGAAAAATGATGTCTACTGAAGATGACCCTCTCCTTTTTCAACATAAATATTAAAAACATCGACTGGTCATCATTAGACAACATCACAATTGCTGCAAAGATTTTTAATTGGCCAACAAAAATAAACGAAAAAGAGGTGAAAACAGATTGCTGCGAAATACAACAATCTATCTAGCCTCTTTTTATATACCTCGATTAAAAAGCCAGAAAAATCATCCCTAAAACTAGAATCAGATAGATAGCTAATGCTAAGATACGTTGACGTATTTGATAAAGCTTTTTGTCCACACGAACTGGGAAAATAACAGCACAGAGACTCCTCCAACTGCTCCGCCTAAATGTCCTGCCAAACTAATTCCTGGTGTCAAACTTAATACCAAGTTCATCACTAAAAGGATTAAATATGACTGGCCGAGTTGTTGAATATAGGGATTACGGACCGCATAGCGCAACGTAATAATAGCCCCAAAAATCCCAAACAAAAGATGTGAAGCACCCGCCGCCACAGCACTTGGAGTGAAAAAGAACACAAAAGACATTTCCTAAGATACCAGACATCAAGTAAAAAGAAACAAAAAAATTCCACGAGCCAAAAATATCCTCAGCTTGCCGCCCGATAAAATATAGCGTAATCATATTCATCGCAAAAATGCTCTAAGCCGATATGAACAAAAATAGCTGAGGCCAAACGCCAAATTTGACTCGGAAAATATTGGATACTGCGTCCATGCATAGCACCAAAACTCATAAATTGTTTGAGTGCTGGCGTACGCAAAGCCACGTAATAAAAACATCGTTAAAAATCCTGTCGTTACAAGTAATAAGATACTTGTAACAGGATACTGTTTATCATACAGTTTATTCACAAATCAATACCTCCTGAACGGGAATATCATAATTATCTGGTTGAAAATCTGTTAATTGACAAGGATAAATTGTGCTTACTGTCTTCCCCTGAAACTCAGCCAAATAGCGATCATAATAGCCACCTCCATAACCAATACGATATCCTTTTTGTTAAAAAGAAACACCGGAACATGAATCAAATCAATATGAGTCTGCTCTACTACTCGTTCACTTCTGGGCTCCCAGAGACCGAAAAGCAGTCAATTCCAAGTCATTTGGTTATAATCCATAAATACCATGCGTCCATTGCGATAAGTCTTCGGAGATCAAAATCCGTTTACCATCTGCTTGAGCCTGCTTGATGAAAAAGTATAGTATTAAATTCATGCGGCAAAGGAAGGTAGGTCGCAATTATTTTAGCATGTTGATAAGCAAGGGTTTCCAGTAAATTTTGAGTAAGAACAGCATCTCTGCTGTTTTTGCTATAACTTCCTGCCCTTCATTTGTCTGATGATGTTTTTCGCAAATTTACTTTCATTTACCTTCTCCTTACTCAGCAATATCACCAAGGTTTCCAACCATACTATTCATTAACCTTAGCCTTTAAAAGTTTTTCAAATTTATCAATAGCAAAAGGTAATGCTGTCATTTGGTGTCATCTGAGGGTGATGAAGAGCGTAGAGACTGTCAATCCCCAACCAGAACATAACACCCTTAACTTTACTGAGTAGATATCCAAAGTCTTCACCAGTCATAGTGGGCGAAATCTCAATCATGTGCACACCGTTCTCATTTCGGAAAAAATTCATACATTCAACAGCTAATTCAGGGTTATTTTCTACAGGAAGGTAACCGCCTTGTTTTAATTCAAATCAAGCTCTACACCGAAAGACTGAGCCACTCCTTCGGCAATTTCCTGCAAGCGTCTCTGAGTAAGTAGATTCATCTCCTGCGTCAACGTCCGAATCGTTCCGTGGAGAAAAGCAGTTTCAGCAATCACATTATTCGTCGTTCCAGCATGTAGTTCACCAAAAGGTAATGACAGCTCCTTCAATTGGATCCACATTACGACTCACAATCGTCTGAATCTGAGTAACAAAACAAGCGGCCGCTACTAAAAGCATCATTAGCATCCTGCGGAAAAAGCAGCGTGACCACCCACTTACCCTTAAAGGTTAATTTGACTTCACAAGTTCCCGCAAAAAGTGTTTTAGTATTGGTAGCAATCTCTCAACCTTGAGATCAGGCCATTACATGAAGCCCATAAAAATTCATCCGGTAACCAGTCACCAAAAAAACTCCGTCTTCATACATAAGCATGCCACCGGCTTCATTCTCCTCAGCTGGCTGGAAAAGAAAAAGCAGATTATTCTTAGGCTGCTCAGTAGTTAGTAGCTCCAACAGCCCCTAGAGCAATTGTCATGTGCATATCATGTCCACAAGCATGCATCCGTCCCTCATGTTGACTAGCACAGGCAAGTCCAGTCTCTTCAACAATCGGTAAACCGTCAATATCTGTTCTCCAACCAACCGTCTTAGTAGGTGCACTTCCTTTAATAAAAACCAAAATCCCCATGCCAAAGCCGAATCTCAACAAAATCCAAACCTGCAGTAAGTTCATCAATCACTCGCATCAGATAGGCATGGGTCTTGTACTCTTCTAATCCGATTTCTGGAATTTGATGCAAGTCTCGACGAATTTTTTGATAATCAATCATACTATTCCTTCTTTACAGTATCCGAAGAGCATCTTCCAACGCTGTTTTCTGCTCAGTTTGTTCATCAATAATCACACGCGGCACTCCAGCTACTACGACATTTTCTGGTACATCTTTTGTCACAATAGCACCTGCAGCTACGACAGAACCGTTGCCAATCTGCACTCCTCAATAACAACAGCATTGGCACCAATCAAGACACGATCTCCAGCGAACTGGACTAGCACTAGCTGGCTCAATAACTCCTGCCAGAACGGCCCCGGCACCAACATGACTGTTTTTACCGACAATGGCACGACCACCCAGGACGGCACCCATATCAATCATAGTCCCATCGCAATCTCCGCACCGATATTGATGACTGTTCCCATCACGATGACAGCATTATCTCCGATTACTACCTGATCACGAATAATAGCACCTGGCTCAATCGAGCATTGATATTGCGTTTATCTAACAAGGGAACTGCCAGTGCGACCATCTTGCTCTACCACATAGTCTTTATTTTCTATTAAATCAGCTAAAAAGTGAAAGCTCAATATCCTCCCAGTCCCCAAAGAGAACATTGCCCTAACTTGACGACAGAATCCGACACTTCGCCCTACTAGTTTGCCTTCAAACGTCGCTTTTACATTCGTACGTTTCTTGGCATCTGCGATAAACTGGGATAATTTCTTGAGCAGTCATTTTTAGTCGCTGTCATAGACATTCCTCGCTTTAATTTAGTATTAAGGGTTATTATAACATAAAATCAAACATTTCATCATATGAGTAAGTAAAAACACCACAAGTTTGAAAAATGTGATGTTTTAACTGGATTTATTGAATGTTCTTTAACATATTTTTCGATGTGCTCAATTGATTTCTCACGTCCAAGCAGATAGATAGTATCTGGAAGTTCTGGACCATGCATTTCACCTGAAAACAGCGATACGAATTGGCATGAAGAGATTTTTGCCTTTAATCCCCGTTTCTTTTTGAACTGCTTTGATTTGCGGGAAGATATTTTCTGATTTGAAATCTTCATCGCTCATCGCTTCCAACTTTTCTTTAAATGCTTGTAAAACAGTTGGTACTGTTTCACCTGCCATGAATTCTTTTCAGCGTCTGTCAATTCTGGGAAATCTTCAAAGAACAAATCAGTCAATGAAATGATTTCGTCAACAGATTTCATTTGTGGTTTGTAAAGTTCAACTAATTTTTCTGCTTTATCAGTCAAACGACCAGCTTCTTCCAAGAATGGTTTCGCCATTGCAAAAGATTGTCTCGAAATCTGCATTCTTGATGTATTCGTTGCTCATCCAGTCCATTTTCTTTTTGGTCAAAAGCTGCTGGCGACTTGCTCAAACGGTGTTCATCAAAGAGGTTAATCAATTCTTCACGAGAGAAGATTTCATCTTCACCACCTGGGTTCCAACCAAGAAGTGCGATAAAGTTAAAGACTGCTTCTGGCATGTAACCTTTTTACGGTAGTCTTCGATAAATTGAAGTGTGTTAGTGTCACGTTTTGACAATCCCGTTTCAGAGTTGATAATCAATGTCATGTGGCGAATTCTGGCGCTTCCCCTAACCAAGCGCTTCGTAAACCATCAATTGTTTTTGGTGTGTTTGCGATGTGGTCATCCCCACGAATAACATGGAAATTTTCATTGGGTGATCATCTACCACCACCGCAAAATTATAGGGTCGGATAGCCATCTTTTTTTCTGGATAACCCAGTCACCACCGATGTTGCCACCTTCAAATTCAATCTCACCTTTAACAATATCATTCCACTTGTAAATACCAGCTTCGTTCACTGCAAGACGTACTGTTGGAACAATTCCTTTCGCCTCACGATCTGCGATATAAGCTGCCTTTTTCAGTTTTCAGACATTCCTAGATATTCATTGATGTAACGAGGAGTTTCACCAGCGGCTTCTTGGCGTTCACGCTCTGCTGTCAGCTCCTCCTCCGTCACGTATGATTGGTATGCCAAGCCTTTTTCAAAGCAGTTCATTGATATAACCTTGATAAATGTCTAAACGTTCAGATTGGCGATAGTTTTTCATGTGTTTCTGGACTTTCATCCCAATCAATTCCTAACCAGCGGAGATTTTCCAACTGCGAACGTTCTCCATCTTCCACATGACGCTTGCGATCTGTATCTTCAATCCGAATAATAAAAGTTCCACCGTAGTGACGAGCATAAAGATAATTAAAGAGCGCAGTCGCGCATTTTCCAATGTGTAAAAGTCCCTGTTGGACTTGGTGCGTAACACACGAATTTGATTCGCCAATTTCATTTCTCCTAGTATCTATCTTATAGTTCTAACAGGAAAAGCCTGTTTTTATTTTAAACGTTACCATTATACCACATAGTTGCCAAAAAGAAATAATAGAAATAATGAAACTTTATTATTCTTTCTCATTGACAAAAGATTAGAGAAAGACAAACCCTCCTTAACAATAAGGTAATACTGTCTGTCTCATCTCTTAATCCAACTCTCAGTTTTTATTTACTTCGTCAAACACCTTTTTCAAAACCTCACCAACAGTTGTCACACCAATTACCTGAATACCTTGTGGAATCGTTAAACCTGACAGGGAATTTTTGGGTACAAAAATCTTGGTAAAAACCAAGCTTACTAGCTTCATTGAGACGTTGTTCGATACGATTAACACGACGAATTTCACCTGTCAAACCAATTTCACCAATATAACATTCTTGAGGGTTGGTTGGCTTTTTCCTTATAACTGGAAGCAATGGCTACCGCAACCGCTAAATCAATAGCAGGCTCATCTAAGCGCACACCACCAGCTGATTTGAGATAGGCATCTTGATTTTGCAATAAAAGTCCGCAGCGCTTCTCCAAAACCGCCATAATCAAACTAACACGATTAAAGTCCAGTCCTGTTGTTGTCCGTTTAGCATTCCCAAAGACAGTCGGTGTTACTAGGGCTTGTACCTCCGCTAAAATAGGCCGTGTTCCTTCCATGGTAACAACAATAGCTGAGCCTGTTGCTCCATCTAGACGCTCTTCTAAAAACTTGGCTGGGATTCAAAACCTCAACCAAACCACCCGACCTCATTTCAAAAATACCAATCTCATTAGTAGAACCAAAGCGATTTTTAACGGCTCGTAAGATACGAAAAGTATGCTGCCGCTCGCCTTCAAAGTAGAGCACAGTGTCCACCATGTGTTCTAACATTCGCGGTCCAGCTAAGGTTCCTTCTTTAGTCACATGTCCAACAATAAAAGTCGCAATGTTATTGGTTTTAGCTAATTGCATTAATTCTGCTGTCACTTCACGCACCTGAGAAACAGAACCTTGAACACTGGAAATTTCAGGACTCATCACTGTTTGAATAGAATCAATAATTAAAAATCAGGCTGGATTTTTCAATCTCAACACGAATACTTTTGCATATTAGTTTTCAGCATAGAGATAAAAACTCATTGTCAATATCACCGAGACGCTCGCTACGCAACTTGATCTGCTCCGCTGATTCTTCACCAGAAACATAAAAAACAGTTCCTTTATTGGCTAATTGTGTTGAAACTTGCAAAAGTAGGGTCGATTTCCCGATGCCGGGATCGCCGCCGATAAGAACCAGACTGCCTGGTACAACACCACCGCCCAAAACACGGTTGAATTCTTCCATATTGGTCTTGACTCTAGTGGCTTGGCTGGAGGTGACCTGATTTAACTTGACTGGCCGTGTCTTCTCACCTGTCAGTGAAACGCGAGCATTTTTAACCTCAGCAACTTCAATCTCTTCAACAAAAGAAGACCAAGACGAGCAATTGGGACAACGTCCCAGATACTTGGGCGAATTATAGCCGCACTCTTGACAGACAAAAATTGTTTTTTTCTTAGCTATGGTAATTCTCCTTTCGTTACTATTCCAGCAATCTGCCATTGTTGCAGTGTCTTTTGAAATTTTTCCTTATTAATAACGCCAAGACAGGATAAATCAACTGAGACTTGATAGCCCTTATGGGCTGCTGCCAGAATTGAAGCATTGACGCAGCCATTGCCATCAACACCAATAAATTCTAAACTCTCTGCACCGCTTTCCTCCAAAAATCTTGTTAAGTTTTGGTTCGTAAAGCAAGATGCTTGACGCTTTTCAAAGACTTTATCAGACACTAAGGAAAGGCCAATTGCAAAATTCTTCGGTTTCCTTGTTAATTCCCAGAAAAAACGATTAACTATATAAATTATGGTTTCTTGAATAGCTAGCAATTTTGTCATTAACAGCCGCAGTCAGCGCTTCACTATCATGAGCTTTTCCAGTAGCAACGTAGTCTGACTGCATATCTATAACTAATAAATAGTCTGCCATTTTTCTTTCTCTATTCTCCAGTTGATCCAAAACCGCCTGTACGTGTGCCAGTCGCTTTATCACCATCTATTAACAGAAAAGGCATAAAACGCCTTGAACCACACGTTCTCCAGCTTCAAAGCACAACTGTTTGGTTTGTCATATTTTTCATCTGGGCAAAAATATGACCTTCATTATTAGAGTTATTGTAATAATCACCATCAATAACCCCAACTGAATTAATCAATACCAAGCCTTTTTACGAGGATTGGACGAACGATCAAACAGATAGAGGACTTCACCAGCTTGCATATAAGCTTTGACACCTGTTGGGACCAGAAACAATTGCTCCTGCAGGAATTTCCGTCCGCTCTGCCACTTTCAGATCATAACCAGCTGCATGAGCTGTCTCACGTTTTGCAATAAATTTTCATTTGTAAAGCTTGAAACAAGCTCAAAACCACGAATTCTCATATTTTTCTCTTTTCTACTTTTTGCTTCCTCTATTATACTAAATTCGCAAAAACACGCAAAAACAATGAAATTAGCGCTACGATTACTCCCGTACTTTTTATAGAAATCCACATTATTAGCTACATCACCTATCCACCACCTGTGCCTCAAAACGAGCTGGTTTGCTATCTACGTTGGTGATAGTAATGGTGTAAGGTTTATTATTGGTAATATCAAAAACTTTTTCACCCTGATAATTTACTACAATGCCATCTTTTACCAAATGGATATTCTTTTTGGTTATTAGGAAGGACTTTCTCACTATTGCTTGAACTACCTATTCTGATAATTTTATTCTCTTTTTACTCCGTATAGAATATCTCCAGATTCCTCGGACCAAACACTTGCACCTGTTAATTTTTAATTTATTTCTGTCCTTCTTTTTCAAAAATCAATTCCGAATAAAAATTCAACTTGTTCTGTTTTTGGATTGACTCTGAACTTCACACTCTGACCTGGTTGAAGAGTGTATTTCCCAAGAGTTTTTGCCCATTGATAAAAGAGAAACCACCCACAAGAAATCCCACTGAGCATGACATTACAACCGACTCTCCAATTGAATTTTTCTTGTTTGACATCATCTGTGGTCCTCCTTATAAGCATCCATACTCGTCTTGAATGGCCGACGCATCTCCAGAATTGTCTCCATAGTTCCCGTTGAAAATATTTTCTATATATTTAAGAGGATTTTTATCTGAAATACCTTGTGCAGCTCCTGCCCCTAATTTTAGGTAGACATCATTGGCTCTCAAATAGCCCTTCCCGACATATCCAAAGAGATAATTTCCCATATAGTCTGATGTCATACCTTTTTCCCATTGACGCCCCCAAACAGAAAAAGGATAATTGTCGCCATAGATTCGATTTTTAAGATCTAGTGGTTTTTCGTATTCACCAAGTCAATAAAGGTTCCATTATCACCAAGCTTTGAACCAATAGCACTGGAGCTAGCTACTAATCCACTGCCTCCGGGACTTTTCCATATATTCTGGCCTTTGTGAATGAGTTCTGCTTTCTTTTCGTCCTCTATTTTTTTGACATCTAAGATATCATCGCCCATATTTTTGAGCTATGGTTTTGATATCAGTTCTTGGAGTTACTGATTTAAAAATTCTTTTCTATCTTTTTCTTTTTTTATTTCTAATTTCAGTATTATTTTTTTCCCCAATCATCTCCTATAGCCTTCCGTTTCTTCCAATATTCCTCAAAAGGCTTTCTTGTTCGTATGAAAAAGATAATCTTCGTATGCCTTAACAATAGCATCCACTTTCTTAGATGCGGGTAGGTTGCTTTTTCTTAATCTCAGTAATTTGCTTCTTTAATACCTTGGCTTGTTTGATATTATAACTTTTCTGCTTTTTAGAGCTGCATGAACATCCTCTGGCAGCTCTCTTCCTGGATAACGTTTCTGATAAGCTTCAATCGCCTTGATGTCCTTATCTGTGAGCTTCTCTCCGTTCTTCAGCTTGTCCAAAAACTCTCTGATAAGCTCGGTCAAAGCTCCTCCTTCTTCTTCCACTCAATCCCTATCGTCCTCGTCCAACCTAGCTGATCAGCCGATGGAACTTGGGAAACTCCCATTGAAATTCGCAAAGGCTGTTTGGACTTGCCCGATTCAACATCCATCGCTGCGCTCACCTCAGGTAAATTGCTAAGACCATAGGGGAACTCATCGCAAAGGCATTGAGCTTCCTTAATTTTTCCATAGCTTCAGTCTTCTGGTTTGCTTAGCTTGTCATGCGACTAGACATACTCCGAAGCGTAGACGGTTTAGTGCTGCAATCGCGCTCCAAATACCGGTAAATTCCCCGCAAGCTGCTTAGACTGCTTTCATAAGCTTGAATCTGGGATTCTAGAACATCCGAATCCAGGCTTTCCTCGCCAACCTCTGCCCGATACTTGTTCGGAAGCGCCGTAGTGCCTTGACTGACTCCTTCGGATAAGAGGATGGCTCCTTGAATCAAGGGGTCAGAACACTAGCTCCATAGCGCTTGGCACTCTCATAAAGCCGCCCCTGTCAGATCTGAGGCATTGGTAAAGGCTTCTAAAAGCACTAATGGCACTCTGATAGCCGGCAATGCGATTTGCTGAGACCCTGCCCATGGAGCTGGCTTGTTCATCTGAGGCGGCTAAATCCATCTTAACTATTTGTTGGCCTTTGTTTTTCATAATAATAGTTATGTGGTACATTATAACATAAATCATCCAAAACCAACGACAAAAAATATAAAACAAAAAGACCACCTTTTTGGTGATCTTTATAGGGAGATTATTATGAAAAAGTTTAGGATTTCATCAAATAAAGTTAGGAGGTCTTCATTTGATAGTTTTATTATAGAATGATTTTTCTTAAATGAAGCTTAAGATTCATTTTAAATTTATAATGCATACAGAAAGATACCGAAAAAGTTCTAGCTGGCTGTTTTCTTTATTGACTAAAATGCTGGGTAGCCTCGAATTCCAATGATACGACTATCATCTGCTACCATTGTTTAGACTCTAAAAATTAGAAGCTGTTGACCAAAGATTTAAAGGACATTTTGATACTTCGGTAGCTAAGGTCAAGCTGGCTAGTACGATTAACAATATTCCCTTTCTCAGTTTGAATAACTCAAGAAACCCTAACAGGTAATAGCTATCAATGTGCTGAGTGAGAGCCCAAAAATGAAAACATTGAATAACTGCAACCCCTGATAAATTATTATCATTGATTTTTCTTAGTGAAACATTTTTGCCATTATATCCCGTCCTAATTCGTCTCGCGTCATATTGTAGGTCTCACTAATCATCTCTTTTTCATTCCTCGTAAAACCAAAGATGCCTATGTTGTCTCCCACACAAAATCAACTCATCAATACTCTCAACATAATCTTTCGTCAAATGGTTATCACAGAGGAAACATCATAGGCAGTTCTCAGTAACTTTAATACTCTTATTGTGTTTACAAGAAACAGAAGCATAAATTTTTCCCATCTTACCGGTAAGGCAAAAGAGTAATGGTTGCTACAACAAGTGGCCCGCTTGTACGATTTTTTCCTTAACAGTTATTCTCTCTTCTCGCATCTTCTTCAAGAGAAACTACTTCTAACACATCTCTAAATAAGCATTCCAGATAGAAAGACTTACCAACATTCATCTGTCGAGCAATCCACCCCAACATTAGACAAGAAATTTATCGCTTTCTATGGTAAAATAAAACTAGAAAACTCTACAAGGAGAAGAACATGGAAAAACAAACAGTTGCTGTTTTAGGCCCTGGTTCATGGGGCACTGCTTTGGCACAAGTATTAAATGATAATGGACATGAAGTTCGTATTTGGGGTAATATTGCCGAGCAAATCACTGAAATCAACGAACACCATACCAATAAACGCTATTTCAAGGATATCGTTCTCGATGAAAAGATTACTGCCTATTATGACTTAAAAGAAACTCTTGACGGTGTTGATGCCATTCTTTTCGTTGTTCCAACAAAAGTTACACGTCTTGTAGCCAAACAAGTCGCTCAAGTACTTGATCACCCAGTTAAGGTGATGCACGCTCAAAAAGGACTCGAACCCGATACTCATAAACGACTTTCCATGATTTTAGAAGAAGAATTGTCTCCAAATTTACGAAGCGAAGTGATTGTTGTATCTGGACCAAGTCATGCTGAAGAAAACTATCGTTCGTGATATTACTCTTATCACAGCAGCCTCAAAAAGACTTAGAAGCAGCAAAATATGTTCAAGAACTTTTTCAGCAATCACTACTTCCGCCTCTATACTAATACAGATGTCATTGGCGTAGAAACAGCCGGTGCACTAAAAATATCATTGCTGTCGGACGGGTGCTCTTCATGGTCTCGATTACGGTGACAATGCCAAAGCTGCCATTATCACACGCGGCTTAGCGGAAATTACTCGTCTTGGCGTCCAAACTCGGTGCTAGTCCCTTAACATATAGTGGTTTATCTGGAGTAGGAGATTTAATTGTCACAGGAACCTCCGTTCACTCACGTAATTGGCGTGCTGGTGATGCTCTTGGTCGTGGCGAAAAAGTTAGAAGATATTGAAGCCAACATGGGCATGGTTATCGAAGGAATTTCCACCACCAAAGCTGCTACGAACTCGCACAAGAACTGGGTGTCTATATGCCAATTACTCAAGCAATCTATCACGTAATTTATGAAAAGCCTTAACATAAAAGACGCCATTTATGATATAATGAATAATGAATTTAAAGCTGAAAACGAATGGTCGTAATAGCTACTAAAAAAGGAGTGTCATATGACTCCAAGTAAGAAAAGCTGTTATTCCTGCTGCTGGACTTGGAACTCGTTTCTTGCCAGCCACAAAAAGCGCTCGCCAAAGAAATGCTACCTATTGTTGACAAACCAACTATTCAATTTATTGTCGAAGAAGCATTAAAATCTGGTATCAAAGACATCTTGGTTGTAACTGAAAATCTAAACGATCTATTGAAGACCACTTTGATTCAAACTTTGAATTGGAGTATAACCTCAAAGAAAAAGGGAAATCTGACCTTTTTAAAACTCGTAGATGAAACAACTGGTATCGGCCTTCATTTCATTCGCCAAAGCCATCCACGCGGTCTTGGAGATGCCGTTTTACAAGCCAAAAGCTTTTCGTTGGAAATGAACCTTTGTCGTTATGTTAGGTGATGATCTGATGGACATTACAAACGACAAAGCAGTTCCGCTAACCAAAACAGTTAATGAATGATTGCGAAGAAACACATGCGTCAACCATTGCTGTCATGAAAGTACTACACGATGACGTTTCGTCTTATGGTGTTATTGACCCGCAAGGTGAAGGAGTAAATGGACTCTACAGCGTGGAGACGCTTTGTTGAAAAACCAAAACCAGAAGACGCACCAATGACCTTGCGATTATTGGTCGCTACCTTTGACACCAGAAATCTTTTTCCATTTTGGAAACACAAGCTCCAGGTGCTGGAAATGAAATCCAACTGACAGATGCCATTGATACTCTCAATAAAACACAAAGAGTATTTGCCCGTGAATTCACAGGTGATCGTTATGACGTTGGTGACAAATTTGGCTTTATGAAAACATCTATTGATTACGCCCTCAAACATCCCCAAGTAAAAAGATGACATGAAACAATATATCATCGATTTGGGTAAAAATTAGATAAAAAGAAAAACTAACAAATCACATTTATAGTTGATACTAGCATCAAAACATTCTCTAGTATCACCATTTTCTATCACAATCTCGTCAACTGTAGTAGGGTGGCTAGATTTAATCTGTGGAGAGGACCGTTTTGGTCTTCTCCTTTTTGATATTCACAAAACACTGAAAATAGCATATTTTATAGCTTTCAAATTTTTGAAAGCTAAAAGTATGACGCTTACTTCCTTTTTAGAAGGTTGTTGGCAACTGCTAATTTGCATTGGAATCAAAAGAAACTCCAGTACATTGATAATTTTTCTTCTATCTTTGATGAAAGTCATAAAGGCAATCTCAAAAATGGGACTGAACGTCCATGGTAGCACCCTTAACTTGGTGCTTGATCTTTCGAAGATAGTGTAGGGAACGATTCAGATGATAATTTGAGTTCTCCATTCGACGACAACTAAGACTTTTTAGAGTCAAAATCTGGCGCAGCAGAACTCATCTTTGCCTTTTTAAAGCAGCCTCGTCCCAACTCATAATTGGGAGCAAATAGGAAAAGTCTATTTTTGAATGACAAACGAAAGAGAGACCGCCGACTGAACGACAGTGGTCTTCATAAAACCTTGGTGATTTGTTTTGAACCATTTTCTGGTGAATACTGTACAGGAATTTAGTGCTTCTTTTACTAAAAAGGTCTCCGCAATGGCCATTCCTCGCAGGCTTGAGATGTAGCGTTGCTTTTTAAGCAGATCAAGATCAAAATCTTATAGGCAACTGTTACCAGATTAAGGGATTTTAGAAGTCTTTTCGAAATCCTCTTCAGCCATTTTTACAGAGCAATAGACAAAGGAATCTGCCTTTCTTAGAATTATCTGATGAGTCTTAGCCTGTTCTACATTTACAAAATGATACTAGAATCTTCAATTCCCAGTAAGTTTGTGCCAAATGAAGCTGTTCCATATAGTGGTTTTCTAATGATGGTTTGGATGCTTTTCATCGCAGTTCTTATGGGAATTTTCTTCCACATTCAAAAAGCCCCATCACCTCTGCGACGAATTCCCCTTACTACAAACTTAAACATAAGGTTGACCAAATAGGTGACCAAAAATAATAACAATATAAACTTAGCCACTAATTTATAACAAAATGCAACAAGTACGATTGCTTTACACTTAATCTAAACGCCTCATTTTTATGATCCAAAAACTCTTGATGTCAAGGTTACTTATTTAATACCAACTTCCTAAAAAGTGCCTACTTTACAAAGTATTTAAGGAATTATACAATTAATATATAAAGAGAGAGTCTAAAAAGGAGGTACAAACTATATGATTGATTTCATTCAATTTTTAAAAAGAACCTTTATGGTGTATTTGCAACAACAGCTAACGGAAAACCTCAAACAAGAATTTTTCAATATCTCTTTTCTGTTGATGATAAGGTATATTTTGGAACAACTAATGATAAACCCACTTACAGGCAATTAATAGAGAATCCCTATATATCATTTTGTTCACACACACCAGATTATATGAATGTATTGTCAATTAACGGAAAAATTAACTTTGTTGATGATTTATCGTTAAAAAAACTCGAGCAATGGAAGAATACCCAGCTATAAAAGAGCTATACAAATTCCCTAGAAAACCCAATATTTGAAATTTTTATGTAGATATTGAGACAGTAAAAACTTTTTGATTTTTGAACATGGAGCAAAAGAATATACATTATCTAATTAATCTACAACTAACTTAATAACTCTCTCTTTTATTTATTATTTACTTTTTATATGTGTCTCTCAATCTCTTAAAGCATATAAAATTGGCTTTAAACTAAGACCTAAGTCGGTTAGATAATATTCTACTTTAATGGGCTTTTCCACAATAAACTTTTTCTACCAATTAAAGAACTTTCTTCTAATTCGTGTAAATTTTCACTTAATACTTTTTCGTTATAGGATTAAGAGACCGTTCTAATTGACCATAACGTTTCTTCCCACTAAGCAACTCATGAATTATAAGAACTTTCCATTTATTGGATATTAGCGATAATGTAAGTTTTACAGGACATATATTGTTAACCAAAAATTCCCCTTACTTAATAATTATTATTAAATTTTATTTTTATTCTAACATTAAATCAAATAGAAGTACATTTAAACCAGTATTATAAAAACTAATATAGCAAAGAAAGAAAAAGTAGAACACCATTATTTATATACACATAGAAGGTATAACACTACAACATGGAAGTAGACAAAACCTAAAAATGATACCTCAATACGAGCAATACCAATAGATAACAAAACCATTAAGATTCTGACAAAACTAAAAAGAGCAAGCTCGTATCAATGCTATTTTAGTGCGGACAAATAACGAGAAATTTCTCTTTTTCCATTATGGATTAGAGCATGATATACCATCTGTTGCGACAGCAAATAAAGCCCTTAAAAATAATATTTTAAAAAGAACTAAATATTCAACCAATAATAACTACAAAAGGTTTACGCCATACCTACGGCTCATATTTATTACACAACAATGTTGATATGGGGATAGTTGCAAAAATACTAGGTCATAAAGATATCCAAATGTTGATAAAGTGTATGGTCATACTATGACACAAAGAATTGATAAAGAGTTCAAAGACGCATAATCTATCATGGATGATTATAATTGGTGTACAATTTGGGGTACGATAAACAAAACATCAAAAAAGCCCAGTAGAATAAGCTTTTCTACTGAGCTAGTTTTTATACCGGCGGCCGATATCCTGAAGTCCTCACTCTATATCATTTTAGCATAAAATAAGCATTTGGGTTATCTTCAATTAGTTAAAATCTTTAACTTTTGAATTATTTTTGGGAGAAATTTTCGGGATGATACTGCTGCCATCCTACTTCATAAGCAACTAACAAAACTGTTCCCAAAAACTACTCTAAAATGAATAAGTATTGGTCTAGTCTCTCATTAACATAACGAGCGAATAAGTCTTCCATCTCTGACGAATTCCCTTTTGAATGAAACGTGTCAAAAGCACGGTAATAAGCTAATCGGTCTGCAAACTTGATGTCGATTGTGGAAAGCCTGCCTTCATCAGCTCCAAGTTCACCAACAGGCGTCCTGTTCGTCCGTTACCATCAATAAAGGGATGGATGCTTTCAAATTCTATATGAAAAACGAGCTAATTTCCTAACAATGTGGTCAGAACTAGTCGCATAATCTTCCAATAACTTCTCCATCAACGGGCGAATCATATAAGGTTGGGCTGGTTCATTAGCAGCACCCATAATACGCACTGGAACTTTACGATAAACACCACGGTCATCTTTTTATCGGATAAAACGAGGTAATGGATATCTTTAATCACTTGCTCGGTCAATTTTTGCTTTTCAGCTACTAAGGATTGGACAAATTGAAAAGCTTCACGATGTCCAATAGCTCCATGTGGTCTTTAAGTGGTTTCTGGTCAATCGTCAGCCCACGAAGCACCATATCCGTTTCTCGCAGTGTTAAGGTATTTCCTTCAATTGCATTTGAATTATAAGTGTATTCAACCGTAAATTCTTCATTGAGTCGTTCGACTTCACCACTTGTTAAGGGACGCAAGGTAGATAACTTTGCAATCTTTTCATCGATTACAGTCAACAGACTCTCTGCTTTTTGTAGCGAGCATCTGTAGGCTTTTTAGCATCTACTGGGATTCGCCATGAGCGCCCTTCACGGATAGCACCAGCCACCTTACCTTGACTACATAAATCCCTGACTCGTCGGTCGGAAATTCCCCAGCGTTTTGCTGCCTCTTGCACAGATATATACATAGAAAACCTCCATCCTTTCTAAACTTGATAATCGCAGTTATTTCAATTTATTATATCATAGTTCGGAAGGATAGGCTATTTATCGGAAGGATGTTTGCTGATTAACGGAAGGATAGGCAAAACTCTTTATTGTCATCTCATTCCGTCGTTGAGTAAATCACCTCAAAAACGTTGTCATCTCTCTGATTCACAGCTAATTTCTTCATTTTGCTAATTCCTTAAAGGCATCTAAGTGGCGTGATAAAATAGAGTTTGCAACCTCATCAATACTTGCTTGTTCAGCTACAACATCTCTTCTTGATTTTGAGCTAAGCTCTCTAAGTATTTTTGCATGATAACAGTCTCCTATATTTTACTTCTACCATATTTTAATAGAAAACCAAGAATTTAGGGCAAAAGTTCCCTAGGTTTTATCTTTCCGAAAAGATGTGTTTTTAGGAGAGATGATACAAATGCTTCTTCCAATTACTAGCTTATTGGTATCCTTCCTATAAAAACAAAAATATAACAATTCTTTAAAATCAATCTGCTCTTGAGTGGACGATAAATATATCTCAAGATTTTCTTCATAATACTTTTGCCGCTTCTTCAAATGTGTCATAAATTCCTCCTGATGCAGATTTCACCTTTAGGGATTTCGTAATACTGAACTTAGCAATCCAAATACATTTTGAAATTTTTCTTAAACAGGTAATGATAACTCAGTCCTCATCAAAAATCCTCAATATATTCAATAATCTCATCTTTCTGAAGGATAACTCATTGATTGAATTTCTTTCCTGTGACTGATTAACCAAAAATAAGCCTCTTCCCATCCTTTACTTTTTAACCATCGCTAATAAATATTTGTCTATTAGTTGAATATTGTCAATCCTTTTTAAACTCGAGTAACTTTTTGTAAGGTTCTAAATCTTATATCTGTGGGAAGTTGTGAAAAACATGATAATACATTTTTATCAGATTTCAAACTCAAATTATACTTTCAAAAATATTGATACAAATAAGTAAGAAAAATAAATCCCAAATCAAATTTTCAGCCTCAATCCCACTCTTCTAGATTAGAAATTTTATGATTTTGGGTGTGAGAATACTTATTACCTATTTCTCTCAATTTATTTACTGTACTCTCAAAAGTCTTTTCGTAATAACTTTATTTACATTATTAAGTCTTTCAGTCGTTTTATATTTAGGATTTTTCTCAGGTGAGGTGATATCACCCAATTCCATTTTTTTCTCCCATTCCCAAATTTAAAAATCTTGAGTAATCAACTCAGTCATTTTGCGCAATAACACAAGCCTACTGCTGATACTAATTCTGAATAATAAATATCAAAAATTAAATCTGAAATCAGTATCTCATAATCACTATTTTCAAAGGGGGTGATTGCCATATACTTTTACTCCTTAAAAAGCATATAGAGTTTCACTATATGCTTTAACTTTTTGCCATTACTTTTGAAATTTCTTCACTTGCAAGTTTTGCTAAAAGATATTTCTTTATGTGAAGTAACAACATCTGACGCTAGTCCAATGAGGGCTAGAAAAATATCTGTCAATTGATAGTTGACATTATCATTTCCTCCTTCTAGACACTCCAAGTGTCAAAACCGAGACCAGCATCAAAGTAATTTTATTACTGTAGCTATGTTTTGTCAACAATCAAAAACTGCATGTTGTAACAAACTAGGCGTTTCATTATGATGCAACCTATTACATTTTTCAACTTGAATATATAGGTCTTTTAATAAATTGATACTTGTTAAAAACTCGCTTCCCCAGTATTAAGTTTTTCTAAGTTGATTTACTTGATTCTCTGACAAATGATTTTGAATTGATTTTAATTCATTAGGTGCTGTTAACCTGTGTACCAATAGTGTCCCTATTTGTCCCAGTAAAACTTTATCAACATCATTTGGATTCTGAGTGGTTAAAAAAGAAAATATTCCTTTTTCTCCCTTCTCTAGCGATACTATTTAACCCCGTATAGAAGGAAATTCCATCATTAGTAGTTACTTTTCGTGTAACGATGAACTTCATCTACAAATATTATAAACGGATTAATTTTATCCTTATTATAATTAATTAAATAATTTGTTATTAAATCGATAATCATTCCACCTATTTCATCAGTTGTTCCAATTTTTGAAACATCAATGTATAGTGATTTTTCTCGTGTCACTTGTTACCCAATTATCAATAACATCTAGTAATCCCTTGTCCATTTGAGTTAAAAAGTTTCAAAAACTTGTATTTGATAATTTATAATCTATTTTTTTGTACTAGATACTGATTAGAGTTAAAGTTGAAATCATCATAAATAAAATATGAAAGACTTTTTCCCCCTTCTTTCTCTTTTTATAGCTTCATTCGAAAACTTGTTCTGATAAAAGTTTAATATCAAATTCTTTATCACTCGAAGATAGAGAACTTATATTTTTGAGTCACTTCATCTACTTTTGTTCTATTTTTACATAAACACTGGATGAGTTTTGTTCTTCTTTTGATACCTCAATGAATTAATAGCAGAAGCTAAAACTGCTGGTTGCGTACCATCATTAGTTTCAAATAATATAGACCATTGTTGCATTGATAATGCTGAAACCGAAACAAAAGGTATCCTGTACCCAAAATATATTTATTTGCTTCTTCATCCGTAAATGAATCAGAATATTCGCCCGTAGGGTCTATTATTAGAGCTCTTATACCATCATTAACTAGCTTATCTAAAATACTTAATGCTGATGTTGACTTGCCACTATTTGTAGTCCCAACAGTCATCAAATGCCTATTAAATAGAGTTTTTAGGTTGTAATTTTATTAGGGTACTCTTGGGTGCTGAATGCAAGTTTTGCAAAAGAAGACAAACTGCTCTCACTATCAGGATTAACCTCTATTGATTTAATAAATTGCTCTACACATTTTTCATTTTGCAATATACACCTTATCAGTTATACCAACGGTATTTGTACCATTAATTTAAAATATTTTTCACCCAATGGTATGTACCCTAGTATATCAATACTTATTTCTGGAAAAATCTTGTTGTCCATACGTCAACATCTCATGAAGACTATCAGAGTTTGGAACCTTTAGATTGAAATATTTCACCAAAAAATAAAGCCATTACTCGAATCAATCAAAAACATAGAAATTTATTGTATTAGGAGCAGAATATCTGTTCTTAATTTTCTGTATGAAAATAACGATAGATTTTCTATTTGAATAGTAGAATATGCACGATTCACCTGAGAAATCATACCAAGGTAATAATTACTCTTATCAGCTACTTTGTAAAAACTATCAATCTTTGTCATTTAAATACCTTCCACTAAGTAATCAACTAAAATCACTATTCATAGTAGCCTTTAAAAAGAAATAGGATAGCCTTCATCCATAAAATTGAACAGTTCAGCTCCAGTTTTTATTATATTGAGCTTTGTCACTCTTTAATCTCAGTATATTTCTTCTCTTCTTCATCCCACCTGCCTATTTGGGATCGATATTAAAGTCTGTCATCAATAATTTCAGACTAGAATTATTTTTTTAATGCCTGATGTAATCATCTTTGAAATATGATCATCCGCAAAAGCTGAATCCTGAAGAAATCAGCAATGTATTAGGACGTTTTATAAGCTCTTGAAATTTTGTGAAATAGTTCAAAAGTACGGTTCCTGATAGCTTTGGGCAAACTTGTCAGAACTAGGAAAAGACCATCACCATTTTATCTGTATCCGTGATATCGTGTCTATTTTTTTCTTACAATATCACCATTATCTTGCTTTTTCCCAAGTAAGTGAACCATGGATTTTAACAAGATTAAATGTCTTTATCCTTTATATTCAACTTCTCTAGTATTAACATTCTGAACTTCTTTTCACTAGATTCCATTCAAACATATTACTATCAAACTTTGGTAAAGGTGTAAAGTTGAATCCGTCAAAAAATAACAAAATTATTTTCCTCAGCAGCTTCCTCAATCAAAAACATCATAATTTGTTGTAATAATAGAAAATTTATTTCCATCTTTTCCTGATAGGTCAGATAAAAAGTTTAATAGAGCTCCATGTTTCAAGAACTCACTATTATATAGAATAATTGGTGTTTTCCTTAATCAGCTGCAAAATTTTTTTGAATAGTATGATTAAACTTTCTTTATCATCATCTGGATACATATGGACGATAAATGGAAATAATACGGAAAAGAAAATCCTCTAGGTTAAAACCATTGTCTAATGCAGGACTCTCAGATAATTCAGACTCTAGTAGAGTCTAATATACTTTCCATCTTTATACCTGCACATCTCAGTCAATTCTTCTAATGTATAAAGCGTATCTATGTCATGTAGTTTTTCAAATATATCATCTGCAATCATTTTGACTGTTTTTCCATAATCTAGATTTCCTCCTACCACAGATGCTCCCAGCTCCCAGCTAGAAAAAAACAATATTTGAATATTTCTCTCCATAAATTGTTTTACGAATCTTTTTCGCTAATCAATCGCTTAAAATCACTCTCTTTAAATTCATTTTTGAGAGCCATCCTTTGAATCTTTGCTTTTTCGAGCATACCATGAGAATCAAAGAACTTTTTCATTATTTTTATCACTCCGTAAGAGATTGAGTTTGATAACAATGCAATTCAATCTGTTTATCGTCAGATTTATTCTCATCATTAAAAAAGAAAAAACATTTCACTCACTCCTCCACTTCAAACTTAGGCAGGCTATTGACCAAATCCACTGTCTGCAATGACACATTGATAATACGTAGCAAGAGGTTAAAGATATACTTCTCATCGCTGCTGTAATCATTTGGGTCATCTGTAATGCCAGACTTCTTATCCGTCTTGACTTGGTACTGGTCCATAATCCACTCGATGGCAGAGCGTCCATTGACCATAGCTATAAGCCTTTTCTGGGATATTGCTGATGGTGAGGTCTTGGTTGTGAGATGATGGTGGAAAGGTCATTGACGGACTTGCCGTTCTCATCACGTTTCTTGGCAAACTTCATCTTGGTCACTTTGTAAGAAGGGTTTGCGAGCGGTGTGATGTCAACACCGTCATAGGCAGGCACGTCCTCGTAGTTGAGGTGCAAGTCCATGAGGGCTTTACCCACGGCAACGTACTGCTCCTTATCCTTGACAATCGGAATCCGTGCCAAGTCTTTCTTCAAGTCGTTTGCATACTTTTCTTGATAGTCACGAGAGTTAAGGAGACCATAGACATAGGCAAAGGTATCATCAAGGCTGAGTCCCAACTTGTCCGCAAAAGGCTTGGTCTCATGTTGTCATTGGATTGGAAGAGTTGGTTTCATCCACTTCATTGTCATAACGCATGAAATGTTGTCCAGTATCCATAGAATGAAGGTTTTGGCATTAAATTGGTAACTAAAGCAGAAAAATCCGTGTAATACCTTTTCCAGTAGTCATGATAACTACGTTAGTTTCACCAAATTTTTATACCATTGTCCGGGTCTTTCAACTACATCATTACCGTAATAAAGATATTTTTTGTAAATGGTCTATACAATGATTTTACAATAATATCTTTATCGAATTCAATATTTTTAGATTTCAATATTGCATCTTCAAGTTTTACAGACCACTTTATAAAGCTATCATTTCGGTTCAGTAAAGATTTACGTTCTCCAACGGGTACTAAACGTAAGCGTACCAACTCCTTTTTATAATTTGAAATCAAATTACTACTGTTTTTGCTCAACTTGTCCTTTTGGAGAAATTATAAACCCACAAATCCCTTTTGCAGTACTTATTCCAACCGCATTTGACAGAAATACAGAATCTGTTCTCCTGCCATTCCAGCATACTTGATAATTTGGATCTCGTTGATTGAGCCAGTCATTGTTATCATCAGGCTGGATGGTCTGCCAGTCAATGGCTGACATATCCCCAAAGTCTTCAATAATACGGAGCTTTTCTTTCTGTGATAGATAGTCTCCAATGTCATGATAGTGGAGTTCATGACTGTCTGAACCGTCTTTTGACTAGGATAGAAATGGCTACCGATGTCCGAGTACCTGCACCAAAAACATTCCCACCTTCTTTTTACGAATTTCTCCTAACCCAAGTGCGTTCCACGCATGTTAAAGATATAAAGATGATTAAATTCTTCGTAAAGTCCTGCACGAAGACCATCAGTAGAATTAGAATTTAGATAACCACCGTTGGTCACAAAACCAATAACGCCCTGACCTTTGAGACGGTCAGATGCCCAACGAAAGCTTTTTATGTAGCTGTCATATAGTCCTTTTTGTCAGTCCTGCATTTGATTTTTGCCACATAGGGTATCCGCCAAGCGTTTATCCAATTTTGGATAAGAGATGTTTTGATTGTTATCATTTTGGCTACCTTGACCGATAGAGTACGGTGGATTACCAATAATAGCTGTAATGGGCTTCTCCTGCTGGCGTTTAAGGCGTTGGTCATTTGTCCCAAAGAAGGAATCATCCAGCGTGTCCTCTGTCTCCGTGGATTCAAAAGGTGTCCGTCAGGACGATGCCTCAAAAAGGATGGTAAGGCTCGTCGCCATTGATGTCATCAAAGACTGCCTCAATATTGATGGCAGCGATATAGTAGCTGAGGAGGACGATTTCATTGGCATGAAGTTCTTGTGTATACTTTCTGACCAAGTCCGCATAGGATATTTCTCCTTTATCCATGAGGGATTTGAGGTAGTTAAGGGTGCGTGTGATAAAAGTTCCTGTCCCTGTGAAGGGGTCTAAGATGTGGACATTCTCACTGGCAAGGTCTTGCCAGTGCTCAGACACCACATCGACTGACCTCACGATAAAGTCCACCACCTCAACTGGTGTAAAGACGATACCAAGGCGTTCTGTCGTAGACTTGAAACCTGTTGCGAAAAACTTATCATAAAGCGTGATGATGATTTTTCTGCTTTAGCTTGGGCATTGTCAATACCTTCCGCACGCAAACGCACCGAATCATAGAAAGGCTGTAGTTCTTTTTGCTCTTTTTCAAAACCATATTGAGATAACTCGTCAATGATTTGTTCCATAGCAGAGCTGACAGGGTTATTTTTATGAAACTATATTCACCAAAGAGAGCTTCAAAGATTGGCAAAGTAATCAAGTGCTGGGCTAACATCTCAATGGCTTGCTTGTCATCAATGGATTCATTGATATTATGTTGCGTGCTGCAGAAACTTCAAAGGCAGCCTCTGCTGTCTGGGTTCTGCCTCAAGGATGATTTCAATCCCTTGAATATGCCGTCTGGCAATGTCAGCCACATCTTTTGACCAGTCTTCGAGATAGCGTCTATCTCCGACTTTTTGGACAATTTTACCATAAATAAAGCGCCTTCGACAGCTTCCCATTCTAGTTCTAACTCAGTTTGATAACCTGTCGTTGGTTCTTCGACATATCCACCAGTAATATTAGGGTCATCCGTGCGCTACCAATACCGATAATTTGAATATTCTCTGGTTTCTTCTTGTTGAGCTCTAGTTTTATTGATAGTCGCCTCAAATCGCTCATCACAGAACGTAGAGCATTAAGGACTTGCCAGACGACATCATAAGATTTGTTATTATCCAAAATTGTTTCGGCTGTCTCGCCTGCTGGAATGACAATAGGCAAGATGATATAACCATAGTCCTTCCCTTCAAACTTACGGATAATTCGACCGACAGCTTGGACAATATCAACCTGTGATTTCCGAGGAGATAAGAAGATGATAGCATCCAGTTTGGCACATCAATCCCTCTGTCAAGAATCGTACATTGGACAAGATACGTGCTGAATCTTCTGGAATATCATCACTAGCCAACCAATCCAGTGCTTCATTTTTCTCAAGGGCATTCATACCGCCATCAACGTGACGGACATTAACAGAATACCCATCTTCACTGTTAGGTAATCATTAACTACGTTTTCAAATTGTGCTGATAGACGTTGACTATCTTTGATGGTACGTGAAAAGGCAATCGCTCTTTTCATAGGTTCACCAGAAACTTTATCTGCGAAACTCTCACGCTTAATCATCCCATTCCAAACACCAATAATACGACCAACATCATCAATGTTTAGTCCATTTTCAGAATCTGACAGGGATTTCTGCATATCTTTTTGAACGACTGTTTCATCAACTGCCAAGACCATAAGTTTATAGTCGTCAAAAATATCGTGACTTATAGCATCACCAAAACCAAGGCGATAGAAAACTTTACCATAAAGGGACTCATCATCCATACTTGAAATGACGATAGAGTTATCCTGTGCTTCTTCTTAGCATCCACACCATAGAGTTTAGGAGTGGCTGTTTGATAGAGGCGTTTTTATACCCTTGACATTTGAGTCACTATGGACTTTGGTAAAAGCTGATGCTTCTTCACCAAGCGCTTTTGCCCCAGTTGTTCTGATGAGCTTCATCAGCAATAATCAAGTCAAATTCAGGAAAACCATTTTGCTGAGCCCTTCCAAGCACATCAATAGATTGATACGTTCCGAAAACAACCAATAGCTCTTTTTAGGGGTGCTCCATCAATTCTTGATAGTTTTCAACTACTTTTTTAGATGATGTAGTCGCAGGATAACCAATATCAGTTGCCTTAACTTGGATATAAGTTTCTTCGTCCTTGTCCTGCTTCTTAACACTCCTTCGACTAGCATTTCTATCACTGTCACCGCCATAGAAGACATGGTCATATCGGCATCGTTATTCCAACCACGTAATGTTTGAGTGAGAAGTTGAATACTTGGAACAAGATAGAGAACAGTATATTGTTCCTTACTCGCTTCTTTAGCCATCGCCTCTGCGACTTTTAAACTTGTAAAAGTTTTACCTGTACCAGGCGCCATAATGAGTTGACCACGGTCATGGTCTTTAAAATGCGCTAATGCTGACTTGATAACATCTCTTTGGTAATAACGAGGCTGCTTTTTAGCCTTTGTTTTGACCTCATCTGGTCTCTCAAATGTAAATTGTTCCCAATCAATTCGCGAGTTTCTTGGGTCAGATAAAACCAATACGCATCACATCACTACGATTAACTAGAGCTTCCTCAGCTTTAGTCCCCCATTTATCTGTGGATGCGACAATAATTCCTGAATCATAATAATCTTTTCCAAGTTCACCAAGAAAAGAATCAATATCGGACTTTTGGATACTGTGATTGTAAAACTTAGCTTGAATGGCAAACCTAGTTCACCTGTATGTTTCTTTGCCACTAAATCTACACCTATGTCGATTTTAGGAATTCCATAACTATCTGGGACATCCGCTAACATCCAGATTTCTGCAAAATTCATTCTTGTAAGTTGGTTCATTCTTTAAGTATGCTCGTACCAAATATTCAAAATAAGTTCCACGGTCACGCTGGGTCTCTAGCTAACTCATTGATTTGATTAACAAGATTATCGAACGACATAAAAATACCTCCGAGCCAAGGGTACCCTTAGCTGATTATTGTTAGAACTATTATAACCTTTTTGAGCGCAAAAAAATAGCATTCACTGCATAGTGATGCTACTTTGAACCTATATACCAGTATTTTTCAACTAAGTTATCACCTTTCCCAATTTTTATTCTGAAATAAAACAAATGGTCTCGTCCATCTTTGCTGTTGTGTTTGTTGAGCTTGAAATAGTTTTTCTGGCTCATTGCCATTTCTCTGAGGATGTCATCAGTCAGGAATGTTAGTGGTACGTCCATAGCTGAATAGCGATAGAAATCTTTTTCAAACTTGAGATAAGAATCCGAGAAATAATCAATCTGCAGCTTGTCTTGGTATATGTCTTTTCACTCAAAAATCCGCTTCCTTCGTCATGCTGATGGATAATATTTCTCTACTTGAAGCAGCTGATACCTGCCAGCTGTTTTTAGTGTGATTTCTTTAGGACTTAGTTCTGTCACTTGCTCAAGGTAAGTGGCTTTTCGTTTGTCCTCTTTGACGATAAAAAGTCCTTGCAGTTGACTGGCATAGAGCTGACCGATAAGGACAAGTTTTTCTTCCTTGGTCAAGTCGCTTGTCATGTTAACCTTTTTCTTATCCTCAGACAATGATGTGGTATGTTCTGATAAGAAAAGCCCATCCATTTCATCATCCCCTGTCTGATGTTCCCTAGCAGACTGAAAGGGAGATAGCTTCTATCAATCATTTTAGTCCGTCTAATCCACCAGCAGAATGCCCACCTATCAACTTACTTCGGGCAATACTGCGTGAGGCTTCCTGTAAAGAATTTGCCTTTTGTATCATGGTAAAGCCAAACTGATTTCGGATGGTATCAATCGCTGTCTGGAGTCTTTCTTCTTTCTCAATGTGTTCTATATCATCAAAAAGTGAAATGAGCTGAAGGGACTCATCCACAAAAGTTAGCGTAAGAAACAGCAATATTGGTGCACTGCTCCTGATTCGTATTTCTTCCCAAAGAGACTAAGGACATGGTCTGTGAGGACTCGTGTGTTATTGGTCGGCTCTACTTTCATCTGCGCTTGAATTGGTCGTTTCATCTCAAACTTAGAATAGCCAACAAAAATGGATACGGTACAACACTTCTTATGCGCTCGTCTCATCCGTATAGCGACCTGCTCTGCCATTTCCGAAGGACTAACTCACATCTGCCTGCTTTATCATAATCTCTTGGCAAGACCTGAGAATTGCCAAGACCGTGCGATTTTGGTTTATAGGGCTTATGGACATTACTTTCATCTATCCCATTGGCATGAAAAAAGAGGTCAACACCGACAACGCCAAGCTCCTTTTTAAGAATATCAGGGTTGAAGTTAGCCAACTCTTTGATGGTGGTGATACCTAGTTTGTTGAGTCGTTTTTCCATACGACTACCAATCCCCCAGAAGTCCGTCATCTGTGGAATCGCCCAGACCTTGCTTTCAACGTCTTCTTCATAATGGCTTAATTGAACAGTCTTACCAATCACCTTTTCTATGATTATACAAGACTAGGTTAATATTTCTAATAACTTGTTTAGTTGATTTCATATTGTGAATTTCTATCCATAATGGAACATCAAACATTAAACCTTGGAATGCACTATTTTGGAATCCCCAAGGTTTACCAGTCATTTTATTGTAAACTGATTTAATATAGATTTTTACTTTTCCCTTGTTTGCAAGTATTGAAGTTACAAAAAGTTTGTGCAAAAACCTATTATTGTAGAAATCAAAGAAATATAGAACCCTAAAATAAGTATTAACACTTCCTGCTGCTGAAATAATTTCCCCATTGTACACCTCACTTCTTCCATTATGTTTTTATATAATAACTTTTATTCCTCTAGTGAAACCATAGAATTTACATCAAAATACTTAGAATACTTGGTATAATAGTTATCCTTTTGAGATTAAAGCTACAGTTGGAAACGGGGAAGCTTCACCATGTGGAAATTCACTTGTATAAAGTATTTATTATTAAATGCCCACATAACAAAGTCAACTTTCGATGTTATAAATAGATTCATAAAATTTTTATCAAAAAAATGGATAGTCAAGAAAAGCTTCCTTAGTTGAGATAGGATTAGTTTGAAATTGTTGCATACAAAAAGGATAGTGAAGCTTTATAAAAAAGGCATTGAAAAAATGACTTAGAGATTTTCTAGGTCATTTTTCTTGTTGATTAAAAGAAGTTTTGCATGTCGTTTAGCTTCTACTTCTGTCACTTGTTTGGGATTCCAAGCATAGCTAATAGATTGCCCCTTTATCATACAATCCCCAGATTTTGAACTTTTGGATAACATTGTTTTATCAAAGAGGTGAATTGAGTATCTGCTAACTCTTGTAAGTCAATATCTGAAATGAAGTTTGATTAATTTATTAAATGGTTGAACTTATCTAATGCGCTAGGTTCAAATTCATTGTAATCAGAGATGATATAGTCTTTCACTTGGTCAAAGTAGCCGACAATGTGTTTGTTTTTCTAGTTAGGTAATCTCTACAATCTGTTTTGCGGATAGTCTATTGATGTCTAATTCAAAATTTAAGAAGTCTGTCAAACGAGTTTTGAGAGCTTGACCAGAAACTTGTAGTGCTGTTTCTACCTCTTGAAAAAGCCATTTGCTGGTAAAAATCTTAGTTAGAAGCACAATATCAGGCATTAAGAGAAAAGCTGAGTAAAAATTAGCCTCTTTTCTTGTAGAGAATCATCATGAAAATCAGTGAATACTCGCCCACTGTGATGTAATAAGATGTGCCCTAATTCGTGACATTTTTGTAAAATTTTGACGAGTAATAGAATCACTATCTTGATAGGAAATCGTTAAAACATCATCATTGATATTAAACATTGATATTAAAACCTGCTATATCTATTCGGATATGGTGAGGAATAACAAGTATATTTTTCTTGTCAACTTCATAATTGAAGTAATCCTGAAAAGTATAATAAAGAGGATGTACTTTATTTAATTTCTATGAATGGATAAAGTGTTTGTTTGACACGATTCCAAACATTAAAAGTAAATTCTTTGCACGAAACATCAGTCTTTCTTTTTCTTTATTCATAGCCTTAATGGCTTTTTCTCTCTCTAACAGAAATTCTCTCAAATCTTCTTCTAGTATTTTCTTCTCTTCATCAGATAAATTTTTAGAAGTTTTTCCGATATAAAAACTTCAAAGGTAGATAAAGTCAATCTCATCAGAATTTTTATAATCAGATTTTCCCATTAAATAATCAATGGATACATTATAAAAATTCGCTAATTTCAGTAATAACTGATTGTGTTGGGTTAGCTTTTTGCATTTTCCCATTTTAGCATGAGGCTTGTTGAGAAATTCCAAATTCTTTTTGCCACATCGCTTTGTCGTTAAATTAGCTTCTAAACGCAGAGCTTTTTAAGCGTTCAGGAAAACATGTTTTGTACCTCTTAAAAATTTTTTTAACTTTTTACAAAAACTCTTGACAATACAACTTATAAGTTGTATTATGTATTTACAACCTGAAGGTTGTGTAAATCTAGTTAATACTAAACCTAAAATTATAAAATAGATAAATTTAATAAAGTATGAAAAAGGTTGATATTAACAAAAGAGATTTGAAATAGTCCTTTGAAAATTGAATAAAAAGTGCGTCAGACAACCTCACTCAAGCTTAGCTGACCAACACACAATAATCATTTTAACAACTATTATTGTACAGGTTTTATCGCAAAAAGTCAAGGAGGTTGGAGTAGATGAACACAAAAATCTTTGGAATTATCTCACGCACTCGGCTTTTTGCCCTCTTGACCGGATAACAAAGGGGAACTGCTGGCGCTGGTGGCGTCGGAAATGCTGACAGGTAAGATACGTTCTGCTGGGGTAAGCATAGGCGGTTAATCGTGGCTATAGTGAAGTGAGATGACTATAATAACAGAGATTAGTCAAGTACAGCTATAAGACGGTGATAATAACAATGAGTGTGCGATGATATGAGCACGCCCTAAACAGATGATTCATCTGTTTAGACGAGTAGAAAACACTCAAACAAATACAAATGATTGACAATGTAAACTATGTGGTATACAATAAATAATGAAAAGGTGGTGGCGTTTATGGCAACTGTACCAACTCAAATTCGGATTGATGAAACTGTAAAAGCCCAAGCAACTTCATTATTTAATGACTTGGGGATGGATATGTCTAGTGCAGTCAATATTTTTCTTCGTCAATGTCTATTGCGTGGTGGTCTTCCTTTCACGGTTGAAGTCCCCAACTATAGTCAAAAGACCTTAGAAGCTCTGGCAGAAGCTAAGCGTATTTCTCGTGATGAAGCAGTCGTTCTTATGACAATCTAGCAGACTTAAAGAAAGCTCTGGAAGCTTAGATGTACCAAGTCAAGTTTACTTCTGCTTTTAAAAAGAGCTATAAACGAATTAAAAAGCGAGATCTAGATATTTCACTCTTTAGATGAAGTGATTGAAAAACTCCGTCTAGGTCAGACACTCGAAGAAAAATACCGTGACCACGAACTCAAAGGAAACTTTGTTGGCTTTAGGGAATGTCATATTAAACCAGATTGGCTCTTGATTTATCTGATTGAAGAGGATATTTTGACCCTAACCTTTAGCCGATACAGGCAGTCATGCGGATTTGTTTAAGATGTGAAGACAGTTCTTTGTGAGCTGTCTTTTTGTTTTCTACCCTTTAAGCTGATGAATCATTAGCCTATCCATGTCCTTTTCAAACGGACATTTCAAAAATTGCTATTCTAAAGGAAAGCGAGGAAAAAGTATGAATGATTACGAACAAAGTTTTCGCCGTATCTATGAGAACTTTGTTTTTCTTTGAAAAATCTATTCTGATAAACACTATCAAGAAGTTTTTATGCCATCAAGTATTAGAAAAGGATTGATAAATTATTTCAATATTATCAGAAATTAGAATTGCCAACTTATCAATTGGTACAATGGAAAAATCACTATAAATTTAAAATTCAACAATATTACATTATGAATGGAGGTACAACATGAATTATTTTTGAAAAACGATTCCAACAAATCTATGAGAAGTTCCTTTTCTCCTTAAAATTTACCATACTAGCTCTGCACACTGTGAAAACTTGCTACTGAGACTGTCTAAATGAAATGGACAGTCTTTTTACGCCATGATACCCATGATTCATTTGCTAAAAGATTGATGAATTGTAAAAATACATTTCAACTCAAAAGCTAAAAAGCTTATTTTAGGAATTTAAGGGAGAAAGATATGACTAGAGTAAGAGCACCTGTAGATTAGAAAAATGAGTTTATTTTTGACCTAGACAAGTCATAAAACGGTCTCAAACAAAATAGAAATTGAGGTAAAATTACAAAAGTATTCGTTGACCAAAACCAAGTCTTAGAAATGAAGTTTTCGTATCTGGTATGGAAGAAGTCCGTGCCAATGATTACAACCCTGTCTCTTATCGTATCTTTGAAATTTCAAGTCGAAAAAGAGCCCTCTGCCTTCCTTATTGTAGAAGGGTTTAAAATGTCTGATGTCCTGAAGGGCGTCAAAAAGTCGTCTTCCATCGTGGGATTGCCATTGAACGCCGTAACTTCCGTTTTTGAGGCAAACGTAAACATGAAAATGTCATTGTTGCGGAAGAAATGCGTACAGTAAAGTCTAAATAAGAAATAGAATAGGAGAAACACTATGACTGTAAAATTTGCTACTGATGTGATTGAAACTTTTGATACTGTAAAAACTCTTGGAACTCTAAATTTCCTTGAAGCTATTCCTTTTATGCACTGGGAAGACTATGTGGAAGAAGGAACTGGTGAAGAAAAAGCGTCGTGAAACAGATAAGGTTGATTATGTAGATGTGAAACTCTATCCTCTGCGGTCAATGGGGATATTACCGTAACGGTTCCACCTGAAGCCAAAGTGGCTCAAATGACCGCTGAAAAGAACTACAATGATGAAGTAACGCTTGTAGCTCCTGCGGCTCGCTTCTGGTCAAATTCAGAAACTATTAACAATCGCCGTGTCCTGACAAGTGGGGTTAAACTACGAGCTAAAAGATGTTGTCTTAGCGGGGAAGCCTGAACCTGAAAAAAGGAAGGATAAGCGCCCATGAAGCTGTTCACCTATCGAGGATTCGTGTTCGGAAGTTTCATGAAAAATCAAACAGCTAACCTTTGCTCTTTTTCTGCTGCCCTTTCTCCTTGGAGGGGCTTTTAGCTTACCTGCACCAAGCCCAGCTTCAAAAGCCAGTTTCAACGTGACCCGCTAACTACGGGTTTCTTTTTGGTGGGAGTGTATTAGGGTTGTTACTACTAGATGGCTGAGTGCAAGTGATTTGCTATCGAAAAATTTCTTTTCTTTAGCCGTCTAGATAGTTTACAGATTCTTTCCCACTTTTTGCTAGATAATAACTTGTATAAGGTTAAGAAAGTTAAATCAAATCATCATACAAGGGCGAATTCTATTACCCAAAGTGTGTGAAGCGTGACCGTTTTAGTATTACCGTTTCACTCCACCTTCAAGGCAGCCGATTCCAAGACCGTTTTATTGCTCTTGAAAAAGCCTCTTGAAATTATGTTTGACGGAGACTTTATGAATAAGCAATTTACCAAAGGCTACGTGTCTACACCATTGCCATTGACCAATTTTTCAGGTCGCTTATCTATCTTTGATGTTAAGATGACCGAAAAAGGCATTATCTAATGAAAGATGTTTATTGGGATTTCAATAAGCACCCACACTTGCTGATTGGTGGTGGAACGGGTGGTGGTAAAACGGTTCTCTTGATGATTCTGATTTGGGTTTTAGCTCAAATTGGCTATGTGAAATCCTTGACCGAAACGCTCTGACTTTGTCGGATTGAAAAATATTCCTGTCTTTAAAGGGTCGGGTTTACTGGGATAAAAAGAAATGTTAGCTTGTTTAAAGCGTGCCGAGCAGAAATGGATAAACGCTTATGATTACATGACTAGCCATCCTAACTATCAGGCAGGAAAAAGTATTATGCCTACGGACTAAAACCTCGCTTTATTGTCATTGATGAATTGCAGCCTTAGCTGCTAAATTAGAACGAGATTATCAATCATCTGGAGACTTTTATCGAATACCCTAACCGAATTGATTTTGAAAGGTCGTCAATCTGGAGTCATCATGATTGTTGCTATGCAACGTCCTGATGGGAGAATATCTCAAAAACCTCTTTTACGTGACCAATTTATGAAACGAATTTCTGTTGGTCATTTAGAAGATACTAGTAATAAAAATGATGTTTGGAGACGCTAATGCGAATAAAGTTTTCAAAAGATTGATGAAATTGACGGAGAGGAGATTTTTGGACGTGGTTATATTGCCAATGGTGGGGAGGTGGCTAGAGAAATTTTATTCACCTATTGTTTCCCCTTGAAGAAGGCTTTTCTTTCTTTTGAGAATACAAGAAACTGCCGTCTTAGATTGACCCATTATTAGAGATAACGGAAAGAACAGAAACCACGCAAACATCATCATCTGACTTACCCATTGAACAAACAGAATCTTCCCTCCTTCCTCTGAATGACTTTGCCAAGAAAGCAGATGTGCCCATTTCAACCTTACGAAACCTTGTGAAATACGTGAAGAACAGGACTATACGTTCAGAAGAGGACAACCGCATTTTACTAGATGAGGCAGATATGGCTTTGTTAGAGGAAATTGTGACGGAGAAAGAACTGTCTGACTTGCCTTACAAGCAAGTTGTCCTTCAGCACTTTGAAACACCTCCTGAGCCAGCGTAGGCACGAGGTCAAGGTCAGGCAAAGCCCGTCCGACCTGTCCAGACCGAGCTGACAAGCGGGCGTTTTTGAGAGTGTGCCTTTAGGCACGCCCCAAAAGGGCTAACCTCCCGATACTAATAGGGGGTTAAAAACTAACACAAGCCCTTAAAAAGGCTGTTAGATTCCCTATTCTTCCCATCACTAGAACAAACACAAAAAGGAGGTGGAAAAAGAGTGATAAGCAATACCGATTTAAAACGTATCGGGCTTGAGTTAGGATTTACTCAACGCAAAATGGCAACGATGATTGGTTATAGTTACTACACTACCGAAACATTGAACAAGGTCAACGAAAGATGACCAAGAATTTGAACAAACACTCTTTTCACTTTCTGAATCACAGATCAGAAAAACCAAAATTAGACATCGGTGGATTGGTTAAAATTCGGTTTAAAACACTTGATTTTAAAAGCTGTCATCACACACATTCTAAAATTAAAAACCAGCAGATTTTTCACGAAGAAAAAGCCTATACAGCTATTCAGATATGGTAACTTATGGTTCAATTCAGAGTGCTTTCTCCCATTCTGAAAAAGAAAGCAGAAGCTGGAACATTGATTGACTTAACTGGAGAGGGTTGCCGTGAGTTTGAGTGTTATTGAAACAACAAGGTCGAGATTGGTTTTTCTTTTTCTCATGATGTCTTTTCTCTTTTGCGGAACAAGAACGAAAAAGATAGACCTTTGGAAGACTTTTTAGCCTTCCCCGCTTTGATATTGCCCTTGATGAATTATACAAAAAGTCAGGGAATCTTGACTTATTTGATATTAAAAATCGAATTTTTGATAATAAAATCATCATGCGTAAACTCCGCACCTTTACCGCTATTGAGGGGCTTGAAAAAGTTGAAAAATCGCTTTGTCAATCAAGGGCTAACATTGAACTTCGGGAGCCGTCAATCCAGTCTCATGATTCGCTTTTTATCAAAAGGATTATGAACAAGCCCTCTTAAAAAGACGTTTCTATTGACTATATCCATGAAGCTTATAATTATAAAAACCGTTATGAGATTGAACTACATGATACCAAGGCGTTTGATATTTTAAAAGAATGGTATACGCTGAAACAGACTTGACCAAAATAGGCGCTCGGATTTTAAATAACTATTTTGAAGTGAAAGATTGGAACGGTAACTATGATAGTGAATAGGGATAACCTGCTTGGCACAAGCGGGTTTTTAAAATTTATCACAGTCCCCGTCAAATTAACTACGCAAGGACAAAACATTGGGTCACAAAACAAGTCTCTAGTGCTTTGAAGTTGATGAAGATAGCAGATATTGTTTTTCAAACAGATGAGCTTTCAGAATTATTTCTGAAGCTTATTTAAGTAATAACCATACCAAACTAGCAGAAAGAAATCTGCGAACGAAATGGAGTTGATTTTGATGTCATTGTCGGACAGATATAAGCCACTCAATATTCCTGATAAATTCAATCGCCCTCTTCAAACAAAGACCTTCCCAGTCGGTTATGAAGAACTCTACTTATCGTTTTACGATTTTGAATTGGTTAAAGATTTGATTGATTATTGGGGGCTCTTATATTATCAACCTAAGAAAGATTCTGAATTAAAATATGCGGAACAATTTGAAATCAAGCCTTTAAAGATGAGAATCACCGACAAAATACGATTAAAAGGCAGCTAGGCAAGAAGCTAGACAGCCTTTTTGATGAATTAACAACAAAAACCGCTAAAAAGATGAGTAAAAACGCTCGCTGGGTGGCAGAAATGCTAGTACGAGACGGGCTACGCTCAATTGGTACTATAAAAATGAAAGGAAAAACTCGAATGGAATATAAAGTTGAATTAAATAGTCTGGATAATTTCAAGGCTTGGTCAGGCGCACGCAATACACTAGCCACTGTTCGTGAACGAGGTGATATGGATGGACTAACTTCACTTGGTGAAGATATTTTTCAGGAAGTATTCCCACAGAAACAGAAATCAATGATTGGCTTTGGTTTGATTCTGATAATATCTATCGATTCCTTAGCTATCATGACTTAGTGGAAGATGACGAATGAGCTTTGTAAAGAAAAATTTATGAAGGAATTTTCTGTTTTCCTGATAAAAAATGAATTCTGGAATATTTATATTGACTTAATGAAAGAAAAAGATTATTTTCTGGATGCTTTTGCAGTGAAACAGTTGATGTTAGTTATTCTGCTCACTACCAACACGCTTATTTTCACTCTTGATGGTCAAGTTTTAGACTTCAATCAACACATGACGACACAACTTGTCACTCTTTTTAGACAAGTTATCTTAGAAAATCAAACAATATTTATGGAGGAACTGATAATGGCAACACAAAATACAATTGAAACGAAAATCAGAACTATCTCTTTAGAGTTAGGGAGAACTGATGAAATCTCATGATGATAAAGAAGTTTGGAGAAAAGCAGAGAATTAAACGGTCTTCTCAAAAAAGAAGCTAAACAACTCCCTGAAGCACTTGTTGAAAGCCTCCACGCTGAGTTGCGAGGTTATTATTATGTCAACAGTGAAATCAATAAAACTTCATAAACAGCTTTATGCTAAAGGAAATAAATTGATTGACTTAGCTAATCAATAAAAAGGAGAATCATGATTGCAATTTTGAGGAGTTACTCTGACTTTTCAAGCCAACATCTCGCTACAGTAGACCTAATGAGATGCAGTCAAAAATCAAATTTGTCAGAGTATAGAGAACCATAATATGACAAGTGAAAATGTACAAGTTGTTTCTTTCGATGATTGGCAAGTTTCCATTATTCTTTCTTTTGAAGCAAAGCTTATCAGCTCAAGAGCTATATTTTTGCACCATTGCAACAGGGATGAAAATTTTAGTGAAAGAACTATTGAAAAAGCATTGGCCACTAGAGTATCCTAGCCCGTCGTTTTTGAATTTGTTGGTGAAGGAGATTTGAAATATATTAACCAAACTGTTTGAAAAATCGTTCTGCTAGAAATATTGCTCTTATTGTTCATTCAATGGGAAATGCTTCAGAAATCATTGCGAGTTCATGCGCATAGGTAAAATCATCGTCAACACCTCAAGGTTTTTATATTTCCAAATATCAAGAAGAATAGAAAAGGATTCAAATGAACAAATTAAAAGAGACACTTTATCAATTTAGAAATTATCTGGGACACTTTCACCAAACGCCCTAAAAAAAGAAAGAAAGCCTAAACTAACCATTGCCAACAAAAACAGTCAATCTTGCCGTTCTATCAGGATTGGCTTTTTATTTTATTAGTTGGTTTTACTAGGGTGGGATTCGAGCCATGACTTTATCCAGTCAAGTCACAGACCTTAAAAAGCCGTTTCTTCTAACAAATCCGCTTTTTCTACTTCTTCTGCTACAACAACAATTGATAATCGCTTGCAGTATTATCTGAATGACTTTGTTAATTGCTATTTTACCGTTCCTAATGATTCAGACGGTCAAACAAAGCAAGCAAAACGACTGAATAGCTTCTACGGTTCAGAACCTGATATTCAAGCACAGGGTCAAGTCAAAAATCCTAGTCAATTGAGCTGGTCACGCTTACTAACGATAACAGATAATGCAGCCACCTATGAAGTACATTACAAACAAACTGTAAAGAATGGCGATAAAACAGAAGAAAAAGAAATCATAACAGGTTTTAATATTCCTTATGCCAAAACAAAAACGGGCTACTACGTTACCGGCTTACCTTGGTTTTCTAGTCTATCTACCAGTCAAGCAGATAAGAAAAGTATAAATACAGAAGTTAAACTCAATCAGTCAGATAGGCTTTCAGAGAAAACAAAGAAGAAATTGGATAAGTTTCTCAAAGTTTTCTTCACTAATTATACGACTGACCAAGATAACTTGGACTTAGTGGCTCACAATGTAACGGCTGTGAAGAATGCTACGTTTAAAACCTTGGATTTTAGTTACTACAAAGCAACAGATAAAAACAATTATGGCTTATGTTCAAGTGACGTTTGAAGTCGCAGGCTCTACACATGCTGAAAAACTTTACCTTGACCTTATCAGAAAAAAGCAAGTCCTATTATGTGGAGAAAGTCAGCCATACCATTCCTGCTAATTACGCAGATACAAAAGAATAAAAAGGAGAGTTTAATCAATGAGTTCATCTAATTTACAAACATGGTTACAAGGAGATGGTTTCTGGTTCATTACCTTTGGAGCGATTATCCTTATCATTTTTAGCTTGGAGAAACAGCTCTTGGGGAAAAACTATTTACCACGCTTGTTTTTCTACGCAGTGATTGCCTCTTTAACAGGAGGCGGACGACAATTACTTCATGTTGTCGGTTGGTTCCTCCGTCTCTTTGGAATTGAAACGGGGTTGTGATATGGAAGAAGAACGATTGTATGATTATGCTAGAGGGATAAACGCTCCCTACTGGATTCAAGAAGTTAAAAACACAAAAAAAGGAAAACGCATTTGGTATTTTGCTACACCTATGCAGCTTTCCTTTTTGTGGTCTTACCCTGGTCTTGATTTTGATGTTGACAGTACTTAACTCAATTCTTCTTCCGTTGAACAAATTAACGCATTCCATTTCACTCTATCTCTACTGGTATATCCCTTATAAACTCGCTAAGTTCTATACAGAGTATGAACCACAAGGAAAGAAAATGCACGTTTTCTTATGGGATTACATCTGCTATCTTATAGATTTTTCGTCTCAATCGAAAAGCGATTTATCATGAAGATAGAATGAAAATGATGGATGAAGAAAAAATAGTCTTTGAAAAACAGATTTATAAAAGGAGGTCTAATGGTTCTAAAACTAGTCTATCCGATTCTTAAAACACAGGATAACATAGCTTTAACGACAGATAAAACGGTGATGAGTTTTTATCGTATTCCTAATACTCCCATCACCATTACCGATAAAGCTAAAGAAAACAAAAACACAAGTTGACTACTGCTCAGCTGATTAAAAACTAGTTAAAAACAAGTCCTTTGAAGTCTCCTTGATTCCAAAGGACTATTTGCTAGAAGAAAAAGATGAAGACTTTTCTCATGCCTTGTCTCCCGATAGTCAAGCATTGGGGAAGAACTGTTGCAGTATTCGACAGACAAATTGACACAAGAAATGGAAATTCCTTATCAGTTTGACTGGCTGATTGGTGTCAATCTTTTAAAAGATGACCAAAACACCACCGTTCAGGATATGGCGGTTGAGCGCTTCTCTAAAGTCTCTGAAATGATTGCCAATAGCGTGGGCTTTCAATATGAGATTCCTGAAGATTGGGCACAAGACTATCTGGTTAGTGAAGCTACTGTCTATCAAACCCTTTCTGCTCTTCGGGCACAACGCTTGACCAATGAAGAGCTCTTTTACTATCAACGCATGCAATACTTGCGCTATATTCCTCATCTAAAACAAGAGGTCACAGCCAATCGGGCACTCTTTAATGTGACAGATACGGTCTTAAGACCCATGGCAGGGGGCTTTATGAAATTAGACAGCCCCTATGGTTCTTCTTTTCTCACCATTCTTCCGATTGCTAAAATACCCATTATTTTTAATGGCTTTCATCTGGGAGAATTTGCCCAACGCTTTAATTTCCCTGTAGAACTACGGATAAAAGGCTGAATTCATTGAAAAAGAACTCTCAAAAGGGTCGAATGGCACGTTCTAATATTCGTTACCGCAACATCATGAATGAAGCTGAAAAGTACCGATACCGTCCAACAAGATGAAATCATTTCTGGGGGCAATGTCTTTCAAAAGACCTGATGAAAAAAGGTTGGTGGGAAAGAAGAAGTCATTGAATATGGAGCTTATCTCATTATTGCTGCTTCTAGCCTATCCCAATTACGACATCGCCGTCAGGTGGTCTTAAGTTACTTTGACGATATGCACGTTGAAGTGAGTGAAGCTAGCCATGACACCCCTATCTCTTCCAGTCTCTCCTCTATGGTCAACCACTTGAAAAATAAGACCAGAACGTGGACACATTATGTCACTCCAAGAGGCTTTGCGGAGCTAATGCCGTTTACCAATACAGCTTCAGGAAACCATATTGGCTGGCATATCGGACGGGTGGATAATTGGACAGGACGTTGGGAAAGTATTGAAAAGGCACAAGAAGCGTCTAAAAATATGGTGCTCTTTAATGCGACCGTTGGAAATAAAGAAGGGATTGCAGGAAAACTCACAAAGAATCCACATATCTTGATTACTGGCGCAACGGGTGAAGGAAAAATCCTTTTTAGCAGAACTTATCTTTCTCCTAACCTCTCTTCAAGATGTGAAATGCTTGTATGTTGACCCGAAACGCTCTATCCGAAAACACTTTGAAGCAATTGCCCATCACCCAGACTTTGAAAAACGATTCCCGCTTCTGGCTGAACATATCAAACAGATAAACTTTGTCACCTTGGATAGTAAGGTGAAATCCAATCATGGAGCTCTTGACCCAATTGTTATGTTGGATAAAGATGACGCTGTTTCGGTTTCAAAAAACATGCTCAATTATCTTATTTTTTCCAACAAGCGAATTAAGGTCACCATGAAACAAATGACGGCTATTTCTAGAGCGATTAACAAAGTGGTCGCTCAAAGACAAGCAGGAGAAACGGTTGGGTTAAAACATGTTCTCAAAGAGCTCACCAATAATCCAGACAGCACTATCTTTGAAGTAGGAGACTATTTGACTTCAATTGTTGAAAATTCTATTTTAGAATTGGCTTTTTCAGACGGCAATATTGAAGGATTGTCTTACGATAAACGGGTGACCGTTTTAGAAGTTGCTGACTTGTCCCTACCAGATAAAGACAATCAACAAGATGTCACCCCAGACGATAAAGAAATCAATTCTACGGCGCTGATGTTTGCTTTGGGAGCTTTCTGTACACGCTTTGGAGAACTCAATCGCTATGAAGATACCATTGAATTTTTCGACGAAGCATGGGTACTGATGAAGTCGGCAGAAGGACGAGCTGTTATCCAATCCATGCGCCGTGTTGGACGCTTTCTTTAACAATGTCCTTTGCCTGATTACCCAATCCGTCCATGACGCTGAAGGAGATGACGATACCACAGGCTTTGGGACACTCTTTGCCTTTAGAGAAGACAATGAACTTCCCGATATTTTAGAGCATGTTGGACTAACAGATAATGAAGAAAATCTGGAATGGATTAAAAATATGATTTCAGGGCAGTGCCTCTATAAAAGATGTTTACGGCAATCTCAATATGATTTCCATTTATAACATTTTTGACAGTATTGACCCACTTCTAAAACCAATGAAAGCTACGGTTTCTTCTAATCTTGAAAATAAATACGCATCTTAAGGAGGTGAGCTTGTGCAAGAAGCATTTGAAAAATTAAAAGGCATGGATATTTTTTCTTTAAAATCTTATACAGTCCAAACTGGATTTTTGGATATTAGCGGAATCTGGGTGATGTTCAACGAAATCTTTGTTAACTTCCCCTTTTTCCTCCTTAATCTCATTGTTGGTTTCTTCTCCTTGATGATTCGGATTTTAGAAAATGTCCGTCTTTACGACACTTACAAGCAATATGTCTTTAATGGGGCTCAATCCATTTGGCGAGGCTTTACAGGAGCTACTTCTGGTGTGGCTCAATCTTCATTAGTCTTTTTGCTTCTCCTTTGCTTGGCTTTTTATCTCTTTTATCAGTTCCTCATGTCTAAAGGCAATTTCTCTCAAAGATTGCTTCATGTCCTTCTAGTTCTCTTTTTAGGCTTTGGTTGGTTTGGGACAGTTGCTGAAACTTCTGGCGGACTGTATCTGCTCAATACAGTAGACAATGTCGCTATTGATTCATCACATTTCTAATGTCTCTGTCTCCTACGGAAAAAATCAGGCTTTAAAAATAGGGTCTTCTGTCGCTGATTCTTATATCGCAGAAACCTCTTATAAAGCCTATCTCTTTGTCAATACAGGACAAGAAAACGGGAAATACAAAGACCGTCAAACAGGAAAAGAAGCACCGTTTGATGATTCAAAGGTTCTAGGAAGCTTGGATAAATCAGGCAAGTTTAAAGCCGTTTCTACCGCAGATAGAAATGATTACTTAAAAATGGGAGACGGAGCTAACGATGATAAAGAGAAAAACCGTTGGGTATCGGCTATTCCTGACTATATCCCTGTTAAGTTCTTCTATATCCTTTTTAAAATGGTAGAAGCGATTGTCATTGCCATTCTATTGTTTTAATTCAGTTGCTCAATGTCCTTGCACAAGCCCTTGTCCTTATCATGATTCTTCTTTTCCTATTGCCCTTTTGGTTTCCTTTATTCCCAAAAATGCAAGATATTCTCTTTGGAGTTTTTAAGGTCATGTTTGGAGGTCTTGCCTTTCCAGCCATTACAAGCCTGTTAACTTTAGCTTTACTTTACCTTGAAAAAATCATTGAAGACTTAGTAAGTAGTGGTTTTGATAAGGTGATTGGAGATTTTTCTTCCTTGTCTACTTTTAGCGCTCTCTTTGAAACTAATCGTCTCTGTTTGTGCTAAAGGTGTGATTTATTGGTTGCTTTGGAAATACAAAGGAGAATTGATTGAATTGTTGCTCGGTTCACGAGCCAAGATTACGTTTGATGAGATAGATACCAAAAGTCAAAGAAACCGTAACAAATGGACAGGAAACTGTGAAGCAGCTACCGACAAAAGCCACTAACGCCTTTGAAATAGCTCAAACATCCGGAAACTTTTTCCTTGCAGGAGCGGGATTTGGGAGCGGGACTCTTCATGAATGCTGGTAAACAGATGAGAAACTCTTTTTCAAATCCCATCCAACTTCAGAAAAAAACAGAATTTCAACGCCTCCAGAAAAATGACGAGGAGGAAACACCCACTACTTCTTCCTTTTGAAGAACCAACCACTTCTGATGAAGTGACGGCACCGTTTCAAAGAGCCAGATATGCCAATGGAGACTTTTGAATCTGCTATTCAGGAAGAAGACACAAAGCGTTCAACCTATTTGACACAGAACCTTCTCCGCTAATGGATACAAAAGCAAAAGCAGAGAACAGGAAAAGAGTTTGAAGAGCGCCGTCAAAATCGCCTTTCTTGGAGACAGAAACATCACATCAATAAACTTGAAAAAGAATTAGAACCTTATAAAGATGATGAAGCACTATACCAAGCGCAAGGTTCAAATGCCTTTATCAGGAACTATCGTAAAACCTTGCCAAAAGACGATAAATTAAAAGTCAATATCAACCGTAAACATCAGATAATAGAGGAATTAGAACGATTGAGAGGAGGAAAGGAATGATGAATACACGCATTTATTCTAAAAAGAGGTTTTTGAACAGACGGTGAACAATGCGGTTACCTTGCCTATGAAAGGAGAAAAGCCTTCTATTGACTTTCCTCCTTTTATTTTCAGTAAAAGAGGCTGAGAAAGAGCAATTGTTGGCAACTATCAAAGAAAATCCTCTTATTTTGACGGCTCAATGGCGGTTTGAAACAGTGATGATGACCGTTTATGTGAAAACTTAGGAGGAAGATGAAGAAAAAACTAGTAATTGTTAGTGCTCTAAGTGCTCTGGTTTTACCTTTGTTCTTGGTTGTTATTATCATGGGAGCTTTTGCGGGTAGTGCGTCTTCTAATGGACAAGCCAAAGGACTACAAACGAAACTAACCGCTAAAGAAGTAGCTCAAAAAGCTAATATTTCAGAAGAACGGGCAAGTGATGTCATTAAAATTCTCAACCATGAACTCTCACAAGAACAATTCACTATCGCAGGAGCTTCTGGAAGTTTAGCCGTTGCGGAACGTGAAAGTGGCTTTGACCCTAAAGCAGTCAATACAGGTGGCGGTGTGGCTGGTTATTTCAATGGTCGGGCTGGTCTTCTACTATCAATGGCAATCGCTGGTCAAAGGCAAAACAAAAGAAATTAGATTCTGATATTGAACTAGACCTCTTATCTACAGAGCTAAACGGCTCTTATAGCAAAGTCAAAACAGAAATGCAAAAAGCGACTGACCCTGAAAAGGCAGCGCTTTATTGGTCAGAACATTATGAAGGGTCGCTTTATCAGACGGTCAAACCAAAGCTAGTGACCTGAAGAAGAATGCGAGAAAAATGGTATAACCTCTTCAAAGACACTTTAACAGGTGATACAACCAATGTCAAAACACGAGACAGTGGAGGCGTAACTTCCGATGGAGTGCCTGCTGGATATAGCCTTACAAAGGCAATCAATACCTCTAATTATACTTCTGCGACCTATCCTTGGGGACAATGCACATGGTTTGTCTATAACCGAGCCAAAGAGGTAGGGCGTTAACTTTGACCCTTATATGGGGAATGGCGGGGATTGGAAGCAGAAAGCAGGCTACCAAACCACACATACACCAACTGAACATAGCGCTCTTAGCTTCTCTCCTGGACAAGCTGGCGCAGACCCAACTACGGGCATATTGCATTTGTGGAGCAGGTCAAATCAGACGGCTCTATTCTCATTTCAGAAGCCAATGCCAAAGGACTTGGAGTTGTTTCTTACCGCACATTTGATAAGACAACAGCGAGCCAATTTACATATGTGATTGGGAAGTAAAAAATAGAAAAGAAGAAAAGATGATACATGAGATTAAACTTTCTCACTCTATTCTTTGATGATGTTCAAAGTGGTAAAAACTTTTGAGCTTCGCAGAGATGATAGAAATTATCAAGTAGATGATGAATTATTGTTAAATGAAATAAAAAGATGGCGTTTTAACTGGTCTGGAAAAATTCAAGTAAAGGTTATTTATAAATTGACTGGATATGTTGGATTAGAGCCCACTTATTGTATTTTTAGGAATTGAAAGATAGGAGAGGATAAAATGAATAAGCTGATTGTAAATTTAGAAAATATCACAGTTGCCCTTCCAGAAGATAAAGTCATTATTGAAAAGGAAGAATATGATATGTTGAAAAAGAATGCTAACAAAGGGAAATATATGACGATGAATGAATTATTAGAATTACTTTCTGTCAGTCGCCCTTGGTTAATCGAAAAATATTCTTTATCGTCCGTCTATTAAAAATGATATTGATATTGAAAAAATCCAAATGGTTTTGTGAAATATCCTAATTCTCATGGTAGTAAATATCTTTTTCTTGCTTCTAAAACAAAAAGAATATTTCGAGAAAAAAACTTCAGAGAAATTCTACTTGATACATGATATAATAGTCAGGACAAAGTCTTGATTATCACTTTTATTTTAGAAAGAGGTAAACATGGCTATTTCCTATAGACAACGCGGAAAAAGAAATTATGGGATTATAGAATATTTGACAGTAGAAGAAAGTAATTGCATCTAATTCTGGTTTTAGGACAAAAAGAAGCGGAACTTGAAGCACTTCATTTGGAAATAAAATTAAAAAATGGAGCTGTTATTGATAGGAATACTACTTTATACCAGTTATGGGAAAAGTGGATGACACTTCAGATTGAACCATTAAGAAAATCTGATTCAACTTTAAATAAGCATAAATTACGTGGTAAATTTATACAGAAATATTTCAAGAGAAAACCTGTTTTTGACATTAAAGCGAGTGAATATCAGGAATTTCATAAATACTTATGCTAAAACTAATTGCCGAGATAATGTTAGTCGCTTAAATTCTGAGGTTAAAAAGGTTCTTATTTTTGCTAAACGTGATAAAATAAATGTTCATAACTTTGTCGAAGGAGTCATTTTATCTGGTCGCCCTTCTCCAAAAGAAAAACAAGATAGATATATTCATAGTTTAAAGGACTATGCTAGGTTAGCTCTCTATTTAGAAAAATCATCTTGATTACAAGACATCTATTGTGCCTTATCAGTTATACATACAATTGAAAACTGGATTACGAACAGGAGAAATCGCTGGTCTATCTTGGGATTGTGTTCTATGGGAGCAGCAAGCTATTAAAACTTATCGTCGTTATGATACTGTTAGGAGAGATGGACAAAAGCCAAAACAGAAGAATCTGTTAGAGTTGTGCTAATAGATAAAAATGTCATTCAAGTGCTTAAAGAATTAAAAGAAAGTCAATTTAGAATGTTAAAAATACTATGACTTAGAGAATCCAGATAATATGATTTTCTTTGATTTATTTAATGGAGTATCAAGCAATAATACAATTAACAAGTGGCTTAAAAATATTCTACAAGAATTGAATATTCAAACCGTTGAACATGACAAGTACAGGGTTTACGACACAGTTATTGTAGTTCTCTTTTAGCTATGGGAATTGATATTTGGGCTATTTCCAAACC